>Ga0187893_10004045_pt1 | contig 28563 bp, 23 predicted proteins | sample MA1701074metaG_FD_139574 | JGI IMG/M metagenome (GOLD analysis project Ga0187893, IMG submission 139574) | White microbial mat communities from a basaltic lava cave in the Kipuka Kanohina Cave System on the Island of Hawaii, USA - MA170107-4 metaG ...
CGCAGGGTCGAGAGCAGCACTGCTTGGCCGTGGGCTTCCAGGAACTCGGGGAACCCTAGCGGCTCGACATGTCGGAAGCCAATCCGCCCGACGGGCATGCTGAAGCTGTGATCTGCGAGAGCAAGCTCGAGCAGCGAGCCTGCAGCGATCACGGGCAATGCCGGCAGCTCCTCCGCGAACCAGCGTAGCTTCGCGAGGAGCTGGCCGGCCGCCTGGATCTCGTCGAGGAAGAGAATCGCAGCCGTTGGCTCGATCTCCGTCTGGAGGACCAGCGAAAGGTCTCCCAGGATGGGCCTTGGATCATTGCTCTCGAAGAGGCGGACGAGCCGCGGCTCGCGCTCGAAGTTGAGCTCGACCAGGCGCCGGCCGCTCCGCGCCGCCAGATCGCGCACCAACCATGTCTTCCCCACTTGACGGGCTCCCCGCAGAACGATGGGGCGGCGCGACGGCGCAGTGAGCCACTGGTCAAGGATGGATGATACGTCGCGTTTCACATCGTAAACTTACAAAACAACGCGTTGATTTGCAACGTTGTCTTCAAAAATATCTGTCCACCAGCCACGCGCGGGCCCAACTTGTGACTTTTCCCCGGTCGCAGATTGACCATGGTCATGACCCGGGTCATGCTCAACCGGTTGGAAACTGTTTCGAAAAGTGCCCTCAAGGCCAGGATGCTGGAGTACTTCCGCCGCATCGAGGAAACCGGTCAGGAGCTGGTTGTCACGGACAACAACCAGCCAGTCCTGCGCATCTTGCCGATCAAGAAACGGATTCCCGCGGCGGATCTGTTTGCCGACGTTCGCGGCCGCGTCAGGTATTTCGAGCGCATTTTTGCTCCCACGACCGAAGAATGGCCCGAGTCGTGATTGTGCTCGATACGCACGCGCTGCTTTGGTGGGCGCTCGACCCGGAGAAACTCTCGGAGCGGGCCATGGGCATCCTCGGCGAAATGGAGCGGGTCGGCGGCTTCGCCAGCTCGATCTCCTTATGGGAGCTGGACATCAAGGTGAAACGCAACAAACTCGAATTGCCGGTCACGGTCGACGAGCTCGCGCGTCGATTGGACCGCGGCGGGGTGGTGGAGCTCTTGCCCGTCGATGCCGCGACCTGGCTCCGAAGCCTTGCGCTTCCTTGGGACCACCTCGATCCCGCTGACCGTGTCATCGTGGCAACTGCCGTGATCAAGGGCGTTCCTTTGCTGACCAAGGACGAGTCGATGCATTCGTTCGGTGGCGTGACGTGCATGTGGTGAGTCCGGCCCTTCTCTGCGTGTACGGTCACCCGGTTTCATGCAAACGGGGTCCGCGCCCCGCGCGGATGGGGAACTACTGAGTCACACGCAAGTGCGGGACAGGCTCTCGAACGGGTGGAAAGTGCTGCGGCGGGGGCATCGTCCCGTTCGGATTCGTGCCTCGCTGCACGATCTCGGTCGTGGCTGGATAGTCGACCTTCCACGTATCGGTGCGTACGACCTCGCCGTCACGAACGACGCGACGGCGCTTCACGATGCGAAAGCCTCGCAGTCCTCGCTGGGTAAGTACACGGGCACCACTGGCGAGGCTCGGATCCTCTCGCTCGATGACACGATACGGTTGTACCTCTTCGACGTCGCGCTCGAACCCAACCCGATATGGCCGCTTTGCCCCGAGTACCTCCGCACGAACCTGGCCTTGACTCACGACCATGTGGAGCACCACGGCAAAATCGTAGGGATTTCGCAATTTTAGATCCAGACTTGGATAAACCACCGTGGAATCCAATCCCATGTCCACGTAGCTGCTTGGCCGGGTGTGCGGACGAACCTCCACGATATCCAACCCAGCGAAGAACGCCGCCCCGTGCAGCGAGCTACTGATCTGGCAAATGCCGCCCCCGATGACATCGATCATTTCGCCATCCGCGATGCCGGGCGCGTAGCGATAGCCAGCGTCCTCGGTGCGATTGCCCACGACGTCGTTGAACGACAACACCTGACCAGGCATGAGCACGGTTCCGTCGACCTTGTGCGCCCCCGCTTCCAGGTTGTGCGTACGATCGCTTTGGCTGGGGTCCAACGCATACGGCGTCGAGAACGCGCCCAGCAGCGTGGAAATGTCCAGCGACTCCGCGAGTGGTGCCAACCGATCGTCGACGGGAACGGGCTTGTCCTGCACCACGAGCTCGATGCGCTCGGCACCCGCCGCGAGCCCCATGGCAAGTGCCGAGATCGAATCGTGAGCGAGCAAGCTGGTCCCCGGCGTGGGCGGGACGACTTGCCTCCGCTCCAGGTCCAAACGAGTCGGCAACGACGGGCGCTCGACCTCGGGCGCAAGCGAACGTAGCTGGTGGAGCGCCGCAGGCGGATCGACCCGATGGCCGATCGACAGGTCGACGACACCGTCGACGGCGTCCGCACGTGCCTGCAAATCGTCCCACAACACCCCGGAGCGGCCATACGCCAACACGGCATCGGTCACCTGTTCGGGCATCTCCTTCGCACCCAATGCGCGCGGGCTCGAGGGAATCTCGACGTTTCCCGCGGCAAGCGTGATCACCCGATCGAGGCTCGCATTCGTCGATGCACGCACCACCGCGTCGACCCGCTCGCGCGACAGCGCTCCCACGGGTTGCCCAGTCAGCCGTACGCCAGCCACGACGGATTCCGGCGCGAGACTGTCGCGATAACTCCCCACGAGCGCAGACGCGAGCCCAAACAGACCCAGCGCCATGGCGGCCGCCTCGACGAGTCCCCGCGCCGAGGCCGAACCAGTGCCGACGTCCACATTGGCGCTGGGCTGGCTTGCCGCTACCGAGCCCCGCGGCTCCGCGCTGTGTCGTGCCAACGTCACGGTCCAACGCTAGGCGACCACGGAAGATCGAGCCAGAAATCGGCAGCAACCGTCGACGTGAGCAGTTATGTTGGCGGGGTCATGCTTCGTTCGTTGCCACCCGGATACGGGCCACGCAAGCGCCGCATTCCCATCTCCGTAAAACTCTGGACGAGCATGGTGACGACCAATCTCGTCGCGATGACCGTGGGCGTGTGGGCAGCAAAGAACATCCGGGCGGTACCCGATACCGACAGCGGTGAGCTCGCCTTTCAGCTCGCATATTACGGGGCGATGGCGCTCGCCGCGGTCGTCGACGCGTTTTGGCTGGACGAGGTGTTGTTTCGCGGTGCGTTTCGCGTGACGCACTTCGGGGGACGTCGCCGTGTCCCCGACGACGAGAGTGTCGACATGCTGGCCACCCGCATGCAGCGAAGCGATATTAGCTTTCCATTCTCGATCGTTGCGTTCGGAGTCCTGACGTATTTGTTCGTGAACGTCGTCAACCACGACTTCGACGCCTACTACCGGCGGGTCGGCAAACACGTGAGCGCCCTGCGAGGCGACGATCCAGCGACCTTGCCGCGCCGGCTCGAAGCGATCGCAGCGTTGTCCATTCGGCGCGAACCCGAGGTGCTCGGCGTCTTGTTGGACCAAATCGAGCGGCCAGGCGAGGTGGCGCACTGGGCGGCCTGGGCACTCGGTCGCTTCGGTGATGTTCCGCAGCGCCGACAACTCATTCCCGTGCTCGTGACCGCGTCCCATCGGGATGACCCCGCGCTGCGAAAAGAAGCCCTGATCGCGCTCGCGCGGCTCCAACATCGAGCCATCGCGCGCCAGCTCGAAGCCGCAATTCGGCACGAGCTCGAGGCCACCGGAGGTGTCGATCCACGCCTCCTCTATGGCGCTGGCGCCACCCAGGTGCTGAGCGCGGTCGAAGCCCTCGAAATCGTGCTTCATCGCGGCGACGAACGCTCCCAGCGACTGGCCGCATGGGCCCTCGCCCAGCATCGTGATCAGCAAGGCGGGCGAAAAGTGGTGGGCATCTTGGAACAACGCCTACGTAGCGCGGCAATGCCCCTTCGCTGCGCCATCGTTCACAGCCTCGGGATCTTGGCCGACGAGAGCTCGAATCTCGCGTTGATGCACGTGTTCGACGACACCAGCTCGGACGAACGCCTGCATCTATGCCAACACGAACGCATCCACATGCGACCCGACGGCCAGGACGATCGCATCGACCTGCTCATGCCCACGGACACGTTCGCCATGAAGGTGCTGATGACGATGGGTCAGATGCGTGCCACCACGTTGTCGATTCGACACGAGGTCGAACCATGGCTCGAACGCGTCGCCAGTGACCCAAATGGCACTCCCGCCACCCAACAAGCCGCGCTCGACCTACTATCGGGGATCCGGGCTGCCCGTGACGATATCCGGGATTTCCCGTCGGTCGACCAAGTGTTCGAGCAGCACCAGTAGCGCTCTTCCTGCGCGAATCCGTGACTACGGCCAGGGCGGTGTCGTCGGGGTCGCGGATGTGTACCGCGGGCTGCTAGGCTGTTCGAGCCCGTGAATCCACTCGCCCCAGGCACGGAGCTCGAACCCGGCGATGTGCAGGCCCCAGGCGCGGTTCCTGGCACACCCATCGTCATCGAAAACGAAGTCGGCGAAACACCGAATGGGCGCCGGTACGCAAGTCACCAGGGAACCAGCAAGCTCGTGGTAACGGCGTTCGACGCCGAGTTCGTCGCCCATCCGGAAACACGCAGCACACTCGTGCGAGATCTCGGGCTGGCCGCATCGATTCGCCATCGGAACCTCGTGGACACGCTCGGAACCGGGCCACTCGAGTCCAGCCTGTTCGTGGCCAGAGCCGATGTCGGTGGCACATCCATGCGGACGCTCCTGCACGATCGCCTGAGTCGAGGCAAACGGTTCGACCTCGAGTTCGCGTACAATCTATGTGCGCATGTTTGCAATGCATTGGCGGCGATCCATCGCCACGCCGTTCACGCGTTCGTGACGTTGGATACCGTGTGTGTCACTGGCTCGGGACGCGTGCTGCTGTCAGGCACTGGAGAGGGGCCCACGCTGCCCCGCGCTCCCGGTTTCGAACGCTTTCGCACCGCTGGACTGCTTCCCATGGTCACACCGGAGATGTTGACCAAACCCCAGGAGATTGGCCCGCCGACCGACGTGTTCGGTGTTGCGAGCTTGTTCGTCGAGGTGCTGACTGGACAAGCCCTGGTTCATGGCGATGTGGCCCCCGACCAGCTCGATCTCGACGTACCGCCCGCGTTGCTGCAATGTCTCCAACGCGCCCTTGCGAACGATCCTTCCGCTCGACACGCACGTGTGGGCGTGTTCAAAACAGAACTCCAAAACGCCTACAAGTTCCCCACGGCAACTCCGGTTCTGGGTGTACCCACGTTGATCCGAGCCAAGGATCAGGTCGATCTGGCAGAACGACCCATCACACGTACACCGAAGATCGATGTGCCGGACGTGGACGCATCCCAACTCGACTTCGCGCCTCCCCCCTCGCCTCTTCCCCCCGGAGCCGTTCCCAACTTCGCGTCAGACCGTCGTTCGACGTCGGCACTCGACGATCTCGGCTTTGGAGCCCTGGACACCCTCACACCCCATCGCCTCACCTCACTCGACGGCGTCGAGAGCCCGACGTCACCGCCGTCCGCTCCACCGGCGTTGCCTTCCCGACGACCGCGAGACCCTGCGCGTGGGGGTTCACGTGATGCCGTATCGCTTGCTCGCCCACCGGCGAGCAACACGAGCTCGTTGACGGTTGGCGGGGAAAACCTTGCTTCGGGCACCGGTCCCCTCGTCGGTCTCGACACTGCCACCGCCGGTGACGAACATGCGCCCACCTACTTGATCGTGCGCACCGGTGCGGACGAAGGCCCCTATAGCCTGGCCGAGCTGCGCAACATGATTCTTTCCGGCGAGTTGCAGAGCGTTCACACACTTCGTTCCAAAACCACGCTCGAGGCCATGCTCGTCGTCGACCACCCCATGCTTCGGCCGAGCTGTGAGCAGCGTCGGCGCATGCAGGAGCGCGCCACCAAACGGATACCCGTGCGTGCACCACGACAGCCGCCGCGCAGGCGTTTGGCTGTCACGATCTTATGGGTTGTCATCACGTTGACGGCATTTGGTGTGGCCGCTTGGTATGTATCGTGGAGCTCAGGTTGATAACCGCTCGCTCGCGACGGCGTTACGTGGCGTGCGCCCTGGTCGCGATGACGGTGGGTAGCTGGACGCGCGAGGTCGTTGCCGGATCGCGCTGGCCGTTGTGGCCGACCGAGGTCGAGCAAACTGCCCGCCCGCTATTCGAGCGCGAGTCCCAGACAGCGGGCGAACGACGCAGGCTGGTCGCACTTTCACAACTCGATCGCTACGCCACGCCAGTGTTGATTCCGGTGTACCTGCGGGCACTCGAGCAGCCATCTGCCCAGGTGCGCCGCGAAGTGCTTCGCCGTTGCACGGAACGCGAGATCCACGCCTGCATTCCTGCAGCGGCGAGCCTGTGGGCAAACACAGGCGAAACTGCCGTGCGCATGCTCGCGCTCGAGGTGCTAGCGCTCGATCCCACGCCCACACGATTCGCCATCGTGGTCGATGCTCTGCGCGACGCCGACGAACAGATCCGCGTCGCAGCGGCACGCCTGATCGGACGCGCTGCGGTGACCGAGCCGCTTCGCAAGCACGCGCGTACGGCGTTGCTAGCCAAACTCGGTGATGTTTCCGCCGAAGTTCGCCGCATGGCCGCCACGAGCCTCGGTTTGGTCGGTCCGGACACGAGCACGCTCACGCTCACACGTCTGCTCGACGACCCCGAACCCCTGGTCCGAATCGCGGCCGCCCAAGCTCTCGGCGCATCTGGAGATGCCAAAGCAGTCCCCGCGTTGTCACGCGCGGTCGCGGCAAGCGGAGAATCGCAAGTCAGCCAAGCCGCTGTGCTCGCGCTCGCGATGTTGCCTGGCGAAACCGTCGATGAGTTACTGCTCGCGTTGCTCGACGATCCTCCGCAGATCCTCACGCGCGAGCACGTGGCCGCCGCGCTGGCGCGACGCGCTCCGCCCCGCCCCGCACTGGTCGAAGGACTGGTTGCACGCTTGCGCGAAGACTCGCTTCGCAGCGCTGCCCTGCATGTGCTGCTGCAATTCGGCGAATCGGCCCGACCAGCGCTCGAGTCTGCGCACCGCCGTGGTCTCGAACCAGAGCTCCAGCTCGAGGTGACAGGACTACTACGCACGCTCGACGTCCCCAAGACCGCCAAAACCGACGCACCCGCGTGGCCGGGGATGGATCAGCGCGAGGCGTGGCATCGAGCTCTGAGGGACTACGACCTCGTCCGACGTGAGCGCGGCGCACTCGAGCTGGCCGCAAGATCGCCTGCCTGGCTCGTCGATGCCGTGTCCGAAGTATTCGGCCGCGAGCCCAGCGCGATCGATCGCGATGTTTGGTTGCTCGCACTCGTGGTCGCGCATGTTCCCCCGTTCGCGTCCACACACGAGCTCCTGTACGTGCGGCTGACCGCATTGGCGCGCGACGATGAATCACAGGCCACATCCCGATGTCTGGCCACGTTCGCGCTCGCGCGCGCTTTTTTCGGGCCAACGAAGCGCCCGCGATCTCGCGCCATGGCACGCTCGCACGAGCGCTCGCGTTCGACCCTGCTCGCACTCATGGAACACCGCGACGCCTCCATTCGCGCATGCGCGGCCTTGGCCTGGGTTCGTGCGCAGACAGAACAAGGCCCGCTCACCTTGGCCCTTGCCGACGGAGATCCCCGTGTCCGCGTGGCGGCGTCACTGGCGTTGGGCGTGCTTGCCCCCGGGCGCCATTTGGACGTCGACACGCTGCTCGGCGTGCGAGCCCACACGGATCGAGATGCCGCTGTTCGGCGTGCGGCTGCCCATGCGCTCGCACGTCGATCTGTTTCGCCCCACCGCCGCCGCTCCAATGCACCTAGGAACTCCATCAGCTGGTTCGCGCAGCCACACGATACCGTTACGAGTGCCATGTCCGACAGTACGTCGTCTCCCGCCCTGAGCTTGCTCGCCGAGCAACCGACACCAGCCGAGCCCGCGGACTGGTACGTTAGGGTGCGTTGGCACGAGCAATTTCTCGAGCTCCCTGCACTCGATCTCGCTGGCCACCGTATCGCGTTCGTCCCCGGGCTCGAAGGTGCAGTTACGATCTCCCCGTTACCCCAAAACGGAGCGAGCCACCGTGACACGGTGGAAGATCCCTATTTCGAATGATGCCCGGGCCCTGCGTTCAAGGCCCAACGAATGCGTTCGTCGACTTCGATGTCGTTCGCTTCGATCATGCCGTCGCGTCGCCACACAATCGTGCCATCACGCGCAACCAGCAGAGTGGTCGGGAAACCGTCGATTGCGAGCTGCGAGACCACACGACTTTCGGGATCCAACACGATTGGGAACGAAACACCGAGCTGTGCCACGATCCGACGAACGTCGGGCTCGGCTCGGTGCCCATCGACACTGACGGCGATGACCGTAAATCGATCGGCACCGTAGCGATCGTTGAAGCGCTGTAACGAAGGCAGTTCCGCGATGCACGGTGGACACCACGTCGCCCATATATTGATGAGCACCACGTGCCCGCGCAGATCGTCACTGGAAAACGGCTGACCAGCGAGCGTCGTGCCGGTCACGGTGGGGAAAGCCGCGCCTTCCCTGCCCCCGTGCGCCACGCCCATGGCGTGTTTTCCTTCGCATCCCAGTGCGAGCACCGTCAACGCCGTCAGCCACAGACGGCCTGCCATGCGACGAGATCCTACCCCGGCTCCGCCACCGGGAAGCGCCCTCGCGGCGGAGTGACGACATGTTCTGGCCGAGCACCTTCGGGTACACCGTCCGGCTTGCGGATTGGCACGCGCGGTGACGCGATGAACGGACGCAATGGACGGCCGGCAATGACGTCTCTGACCTCCTCGGAGGTGAGGGACTCTCGCTCCATCAACGCCATGGCCAGCTGCTCGAGCGCGTCCCTGTTGTCCTCGAGGAGCTGCCGGGCACGTTCGTACTGACGTTTGACGAGCTGCTGGACTTCCTGGTCGATCTCTCGCGCCGTTTGTTCCGAGTAGTTCGAATAGCGATGAAAATCCCTCCCCAAAAATGGCTCGCTCTCCGAGCGGCCGTAGGCGATGGGTCCGAGCTTGTCGCTCATACCCCATTCGCACACCATCTTGCGCGCGAGGTTGCTCGCCACCTCGATGTCGTTGCCCGCTCCGGTGGTTTGCTGTCCACCGAGCGCGAGCTCCTCGGCAGCCCGTCCTCCCATCAAGATTGCGATGCGCGCCTCCGCATAGTTGCGGTCGACGTTGTGGCGGTCTTCTTCGGGGATCTGTTGCGTAACCCCGAGCGACTGACCACGCGGGATGATGGTGACCTTGTGAATGGGATCCACATGCCCTTGCGGGAGCATCATGGCCACGAGCGTGTGGCCGGCCTCGTGCCATGCGGTGGTGCGTTTCTCGTGTTCGGAGATGATCGCGCTCTTGCGTTCCGAGCCCATCAGGACTTTGTCTTTTGCGCGCTCGAAGTCGAGCAACGACACACGCTCGCGATTCTCACGCGCACACAAAAGCGCCCCCTCGTTCACCAGGTTCTCGAGATCCGCGCCCGAAAATCCTGGCGTGCCACGTGCGATGACCAGCATGTCGGCAGTATCGTCGAGCGGCACTTTGCGCGTGTGTACCTTGAGTATGGCTTCGCGTCCGCGCACGTCCGGCAGCCCCACCACGATGCGCCGGTCGAACCGACCGGGACGCAACAACGCTGGATCGAGCACGTCGGGACGGTTGGTCGCGGCAATGAGAATGACGCCATCGTTGCTCTCGAACCCGTCCATTTCGACGAGCAGCTGGTTCAACGTCTGCTCGCGTTCGTCGTGTCCGCCGCCCAGACCGGCCCCGCGGTGCCGACCAACCGCATCGATTTCGTCGATGAAAATAATGCACGGAGCGTTCTTCTTGCCCTGTTCGAACAAGTCGCGAACGCGGCTGGCACCAACACCCACGAACATCTCCACGAAATCCGATCCACTGATGCTGTAGAACGCCACGCCAGCTTCCCCCGCGATGGCGCGAGCGAGCAGAGTCTTGCCCGTTCCGGGGGAGCCCATCAGCAATACCCCCTTGGGGATACGTCCGCCGACTCTCATGTACTTTCTCGTATCACGCAGAAAATCGATGATTTCCTCGACTTCCTCGCGTGCTTCGTCGACCCCGGCGACATCTTTGAACGTGATCTTGCCTTGATGTTCGTTGAGCAGACGGGCTCGGCTCTTGCCGAAGCTCATGGCCTTTCCACCGCCGGCGTGCATCTGGCGCATGAACATCACCATGATCACGAGAATGAGAATCATCGGAAGCCACATGATCGCGAATTGCAGCACGCCGCTATCGCCTTCGGGCTCCACGCGATAATCGATTTGCTTGTCACCGAGCTTCTTGTAGAGCTCGTCGGTGATCGGACCGATGACCTCGTATCGTGTACCCACCAAGTCGTACGTGACTTCGACGTGGCTCGGGTGCACCTCGATGGCCAACGTCGTGTCTTTGAACTGATGCCACTCTTTGTCCACCTCTTCGATGAACTTCGCGTAGGTGACTTGCTGAACCTGATGGCTGGTATTGATGAGGTTGGCGACGATCAGCACGGCGACGATCAGGCCGAGCCAAATGAAGAACGTTTTGGTCTGTTGCTTCACCGCGGGGTTCTCGTTGTGCGACTGCGGGGAGGTACCGCAGCCCCGAAATCGGCGCGAATACCGAGTCCAGGCAGCATAGCCGTGCGTTTGCAGTGGGTCAATGGTTGGGCGATTCTGACCGCTCTACCCAAAGGCCGGATCCATCGAGGTGCAGCCGCACACCGGAGGCGAGGTCCCAAGCCCGGGCTCGATAGCCTGGACCGCCCGCGAAGCGCGACCGTGCGCGGGCCAGCACTGCTTTGTCGATCGTGTCGACCACGAGATGCCCAAGACATTCGTCATCGACACCCGCGACCTGGGCGATCCGTCGAACGAGCCGCGTGCGTACCGCCCTGGGAAGCGCACCCAAACCATCGACGTCCCAGGCCATGCGCTGTCGAGCTTCCCGCGTCGACGCGACCGGGGATCGTCCGTCCGAACCCAACGCATCTGATTTCCTCCGGCGTTGCTCTTCTTGCATGACGACTGCTTCGAGGGCGAATTCGGCGTCTCGAACCAGGCGGGCCGCAGAAACAATCGCTTGCTCGACATTGGAATTTTCGTCTCGTAGGCGAGCAAGCACATCCTCGCGCATGCGCACGCGAAGGTGCGTTCGTAGGATATTGGTAGGGTCGTCGACATAGGGAATTGCGAGGCGATCAGCCAGCGCTCGAGTTTCGGCGCGAGTCAGGCGCAATAGTGGTCTCATCCAGGGAGGATCGAATGGCTGCATCCCGCCGAGCCCCTTCAAGCCAGCGCCACGAACCAGATGCATCAGCACGGTTTCGGATTGGTCCGTCGCCGTGTGCCCGAGAGCAATGAAGCGAGCATTCGCTTGCTGAGCTTGCTCGAGCAAAGCGGCACGCCGGGCAGCGCGGGCCCGAGCTGGAAGCCCTGCACCGGGGTCGAGCGTGAGACGGTGGCCGTAGAAGCGAAGCCCCCTGGCCAGCGCGAGTGCGCGCACCAGCTCGGCTTCCTCTCGTGATTGCGCTCGCAGTCCATGATCGACGTGCCCCACGACGAGCGAGACCTCCCACGTGGGAGCAAGTCGTTCCATGAGCCCGAGCAGTGCAGCCGAGTCCGCTCCCCCGGAGCATGCCAGTAAAATTGTATCTCCCGGGCGGATGCTGGTTCCCGCGGACCCGGCGGCTTCGCTCGAGGCGAGACAAGCGCGCGCAAGACCCAGTGCACGCGCGATACTGGAATGCCGTGGTGGCACGTAGGGGTGCGCGAATAGTACCTTGCCATTCGTGGGCACGCCGCGAAACCACGACCCGAAGGGGCGCTCCAAACACGGCACCGACGCACGCCTCATGGGGGCTGCACTTGGCCGCTTGTCCTCGAAAGAGCTCCAGCAAGTGATCGAAGACCCTTTGGTGCTGGAGCTGCGCGACGATGCAGCCGAGCTGGTGCCCGAACTGCCGCCACAGAGCTTCGTGCGCATGGCCAGAACGCTGCGCAACGAAGGTCGTCTCGATCTGATCATGCCGCACGGCACTGCGGACCAACTCTCGAGTCTGTTCGACCTCGACGTATGGAAAGGCGACCACGTCGATGTCGCACGCGCGCGCACCTGGCTAGTCGCCATCGTCGATTGCTATCAAATCGCAGATCGACCGCGCGGCGAGCTGACCGATCTGATGTACCAAATGGATCCCGAGATGTGGACGCTCGCTCTGTTCCACGACACGGTCATCGTTCCGCTCGACCCCATCGACGACGACGAAGCGCGAGCGATGGCCATCGAGCGTCTCGAAGGCATGCTCGTGTACGAGACCCCAGACGGGTTTTTCCTGCTCGGTGTCCCCGACGACGAAAACGGGAGACGCGTGCTGCACGTGCTCGAGCGCGTCTACATGGATAGCCTCGAAGACGGCCGTAGGCTGGTCATATCGATCCATCAGGCTCTCGTTTCGCAGCTCGAAGACGATCTCCTGCGCTGGCGAAGTGGACGGCTTGCAGACCTCGGATTCGTGGATTGGGAAGAAGCCATGCGGCTATTTCGTCCGCTCGACCGCGATGCTGCGCTCGGCTCGAGCGCCCCCGCAACGGATATTGCTCGTGAAGTCCTAAACGGCGTGCCGACCACGGATCTGGTGCCGGGGCGCAGCGGAGAATTACTGCGCCGCGTGATGGACCATCTCGATTCCAACGAGCACGGCGTGCGTACACGTGAGTTCATGTTGCTCGTCAACGAAGTCATGGCTGCTCAGCGCTTCAATCCCGGCGACGACAGGCTGCAGGACCGTGCCATTCGGCAGACGCAGGCGACCGTCTCACTGGGGCTCGAGATGCTGGCCACCGCACGTTCGGGGCACGTCAACATCGATGACTTCCTGGCCCAACGCGTCGCGGCTATCGGCCTTCGCTCGGTGTTTCGCGTCGGATACGGAGCACTCGACAAGCTGCGAACGGCCGCCTTGTCACTCCATCGTGGAGGAAGGATATCGCTCGCGCGCGTCGGCTCCCTGCTCGATCGCCCTTGGGGACCGGCCTTGGCCGGGTTGGCACGCGTCTATCCCGAGCTTGCGCTCGAGTACACCAGCGCGAACACGCGTCCACTCTCGAGTCTTCGCGATGTCGCGGTCGGGACCGAGCTGATCGCTCGGGCCAGCGCCTTGGCGACACTGGCGTTCCACGCGGACGGCTACGCCATCGATCCGGTATGGCTCGCACGCGCCGATGAGCCGGACAAGCTCGTGCTGGGAGACCTGATCCGGACGACCATCATTCACCATCGACTGCCCGGCACGACACCAGGGATCTCGTTGGTGCCACTTTTGGCGCCAGATGTGGCATGGGCGGCAGAACACATGCTGGAAAGTGGTCGCCTGGCGGCAGGAGTACGCGACGAATTTCTCGAACGATGCACACGCGCTGGTGTCGGCGAGCATGCGGGATCGCTCGCCGACAACCTGCTGCGCCGCCTCGAAGTCGAGCTCGGCAGCCTCGAGTATCGCGACGGAATGCCCGATCTCACGCGGGTCGGCGGCCTGCTCACTGTCCAGCAAGTCGGAATGTGGCTGCCGGTTTCGCAGGACGGCGCGCAGCCGTAGGTCCCCGGTCACCACAGCTTTCCGGCCCACAGCTTGTCCGCGAAGTCACGCCAGGGTAGGAGCGTGATGCCATCCTTCACGCGTGCGTGAGGATCATTCGACACCAAGGCGAAGCGTTCGACCACCTGTTCTTCACGCAGCACACGCAACCCTCGAAGATCGTGCTCATCGACCAACGTGGTTGCTTTGACCTCGAGCGCGAGCTTGGTGCCAATCACGCAATCGACCTCGAAACCGCTCGTCGATCGCCAGTACGCCAGACGCTCCTTGCGATGCTCATAGCCTAGATACGCGCGCAATTCTTGAATCACCCAATGTTCGAAAGCACGGCCGAACAGCTCGCTCCGAGCACGAATCACGCCCCGTTCGGCCAGTGCACCCGCAACACCGACATCGAACATGAACAGCTTGGCACGCACGGTAGGCTTGCGTTTTTTTGTGGCAACGAACCCTGGTACGCGAAAACCAAGCAACGTGTCTTCGAGGATCTCGACATAGTTTTGCACGGTGCGCACCGGCACGCCGCATTCGCGACTGACATTGTGAAAATTGAGCTCCTCGCCGTTCGCAAGCGCCAACGCATCGAGAAACCGCGCGAACGCTTCCACGTTGCGCACGGCTGCCTCGGCAACGATTTCCTCCCGCAGGTAGGTCGCGACGTATTCGGCGAGATCTCGCTGGTATTCTACGCTCTGGTACATCGCAGGCAGGCCGCCACGGTTGAGGTACTGCAGGAGATCGAAGTCCGGTATTTCGGGAAACACGAGTGGGAACAGGTGCTCGGTCCAAGCACGGCCACCAAGCAGATTCGCCGCGCCACGTCGCAACTTTCGTGCGCTGCTTCCAGTGAGAAGGAAACGCAGCCCACGCTTTTCAATCAAGCGGTGTACCTCGTTGAGCAAGTCCGGTAGCCGTTGGATTTCATCGATGATGATCGGTTTTGTGCCCACGTTCACGCCTTCGCCCAGCGCTTCGGGGGACCGTAAAAGCAGCCGGTACGTCGGGGCGTGGAGCAAGTCGTAAACCTGCGCAGACGGGAATTGCTGCGCCACCAATGTCGACTTTCCAGTTTGCCGGGGGCCAAACAAAAACAGGCTGCGCCCGCGCAACGGCCTGGCAATGTCCATTCGGCGAGCGAATTTCGCCATGCATTACCATGGCCTATTTTCATCAAAACAGGCAATCAAAGCGCCCAATATCGATTTGCCGATCCACCAGTTCCGCGCATATAGCGCAGCGGGTGGCCGGGGGACTGGAGACTGGATTCACTCCTGCGATTCGCTCCCCTTGGTGAGCTCGAGACCGGCCAGGGCAACAGCGGCCGCGGCCTGCTCGGCATCACGCAGGCTGCGTCCTTCCCCTTCCCCGAGCACCCGTACGTCGTCGGCTCCGAGACGCAGCTCGACCCGCGCGCGCCAACTCGGCTCGCCCGGGCTCGTGGGCGTGGCCACGGCCACGTACACCGGTGCGATGCGATGGATCGCCTGGATATGGTGCTGCAGTCGTGATTTGGCATCGAGCGGCGCACGTGGAACGAGTGTACGAAAGCGTTGTCCGGCAACGTGCTCCAACACCGCTTCGGCAGCCAACATTGGATCGATGCCAGCGTCGCGTGCGTCCAAATACACCGCACCGAGCACAGCCTCGAACGTATCCGCGAGCAGTCTCGGCTTGTCGCGACCGCCGTGTTTTTGCTCCCCCTTGCCGAGGTACAGCCATGCTCCGAGATCGATCGCGCGCGCAATGGCAGCCAGCGATGTCTCGGACACCAAGCTTGCGCGCAGACGTGTGAGCTCACCCTCTCCGATATCGCCGAATCGGCGCCACACGAGCTCCGCAGCCACCAAACCAAGCACCGCATCCCCGAAGAATTCCAGGCAGTCGTTGTTGGGCCACCCCGACCTGCGATGTTCGTTGGCCCAGCTCGCGAGCGTCAAAGAAGCTCGCAAGAGCGCGGGCCTCGAGAAACGATAGCCCAGCTGTTCCTCCAGCGGACGAAGGGCTTCGAGCTCCTCTGCGATGGCGCGAACGCGCGGATTCGCGACCCGACCGGCATCTGCCTGATCGACAGCTTCAACATCGGCGCTCGCTCGCTCGGGCGGGCCTGATTGCTCCAAACGGTCGGGAAGCCTACCGAGCGGCTCCGGAAGGCGGCTCGACGGATGCACGCATGCACGGTACACCCCCGTGAGACTCGCGGCTATACTGCCGGCGATCGGTTCTGGAACGAGCCATGCTCAAACAACACATCGTCACGCTCACGGATCTCTTGCTTGGTGCCGCGTATGCCGACAAACGCCTGGAAGGGCACGAAGTCATGCGCATTCGCGAGCTGCTACTCAAGCTGCTCGACGTGCCCGAGCTCCCCCCTGCACGATCCGAACAGATCGGATCGTTCAATCCGAGCAAGTTCAATGTCCAGAAAACTGCGAGCACGCTCGCGTCGTTGGCCGGCGACGACAAGCGAACGGTGCTCGAGCTCATTGCCAGCATCAACGAAGCCGACGACGAGATCGATTTGGCCGAAGATGCCTACCTCCGCAAGGTCGCGCTCGGCCTCGGTATGCAGCCGTCCGAGTTCGAAGATCTGGTGCTCGAGGTCATCGAAGGCGAAGAGCTCACCGGATTGCTGGCCTGAAGCCGGCGATCGGCACTCAGTGTAGGAACGCGTGGGATAACATCCGACGTTCACGGACACATCGCATTCTCGTTGCTCGCGCTCGATGCCCTGTGAATACCCCTGACAGGCGAACGGGGTCGGCGTGCGCGAAGTTTTTTACCGTTTGTCGTTCGAAACGGACACCCTGCAAACGTAGGAACCTCGCACCTTTGGCATCTTAAGGAAATCATGCGCACGCACTCACGGTCTCGTACGGCCCGTGTCCGCGACATCGGCGGCGCGGCCATATCGCTCCTGGCAAGCGGATGCACCATCGAACCCGCTGGAAACAATATCTTGGAGACCGCGCCGACCGGCAATCCGACGGGCATGCAAACCACGGCAAACGCGGATGACGGCACTGAAAGCACGACCACGGACGAAAGCACAGGTCAACACGACGGATCCGGGCCAGGCACGACCGGTGCGACGGGCAATCCCACCCTCGATTCGGCCACCGATTCGGCCACCGATTCCACAGCCGGATCGGACGCCACCACCAGCCCGACGACCGATCCCTCGTCGGACGACGACACGGGTCCCCCCGCGATGTGCGGGAACGGTGTGGTCGAAGGCGACGAACCCTGCGACGGCAACGATTTCGCAGGCATGACGTGCACGAGTTTCGACTTCGATGGTGGTTCTCTCACCTGCACGAGTTGCCAGATTCAGACCACCTCCTGTATCGGATGCGGCAACGCAAAAAAGGAAGGCTCGGAGGCTTGTGACAAGACCGACTACGGCGGTGCAACGTGCATGACCCTGGGGTTCGTGAGCGGATCGCTGTCCTGCCAGGCGGATTGCAGCGCCATCATCACCGACAGTTGTATCGCACCGGTGTGCGGCGACGAGACGATCAATGGCATGGAGGCATGTGACCCGCCGGATTTCGGCACGAAGACGTGCGTAACGGAAGGCTTTGGCACCGGTGACCTGGCCTGCTCCGACGACTGCATGGCGATCGTTACCGACGATTGCCAGCCTCCGGTGTGCGGAGACGACCTCAAGAATGGTGTGGAACCGTGCGACAACGAGGACTTCGGGACGGCTACATGCATGAGCGAAGGCTTTGATGCCGGAGATCTTACGTGCACCGACATGTGCATGCTGGATACGTCGGGCTGCCTCACCTGCGCAAAAGCCAACGAATCTTGCGCAAGCGAACAGTGTTGTCCAGGGCTGACTTGCATCGGTTTCATCAATTTGTGCGCATGAACCACTGGCCCGCGCGCGTATGAACCTATGGACCAGTGTGGCTTGCCAGGATCCACCCGCCCGCCAACACGCGCTCGCGATCGTAGACCACGGCTGCTTGTCCAGGGGCCGCGGCCAGCACAGGCTCGTCGAAGTGCACGTGCGCACAGTCGTGGGAAACCACCACGGTCGCGGGAGCTGGTGGCGACTTGTGCCGAATTTGCACACAGGCCCTCATCTGTGTGCCGTGCTCGAGGTCGATCAGCGGGTGCAGCTCCGCGATCTCGAGTGAACGGCTCGTTGCCGTTGCTCCGACCACGACATCACGTGATTCCGCCAAAATGCGCAACACATAGCGCGCGGTGCTGCCCGCCACGCGAAGGCCTTTTTTCTGCCCGACCGTGACGCGATGAATTCCGGGGTGATGGCCAATCACGGTCCCCTCTTCGTCGAGCACGCGTCCTGATGCGAGCGTCCGTGTCGATCCGACCACGCGTGTGGCCTCACGCTCGACGACCTCGCCATGGTCTCCCCCTGGCACGAAACACAGCTCCTGGCTATCGGGTGCGTTCCAATTGCGAAATCCAAGCAAGCGAGCTCGTTCGCGTACCTCCGCCTTTCGCAGGCCGCCCAACGGGAATCGTACATGTCGTAGATTGTCTCGACCCATCGCGAACAAGAAATAGCTCTGATCCTTGCTCTCGTCCTTGGCACGCAGGAGCGCACCGTCCTCGATGCGCGCGTAGTGACCGGTGGCCATGGCTTGTGCGCCGAGTGTGCGAGCGCGTGCCAGCAAAGGAGCGAATTTCACGCGTTGGTTGCAACGCGTGCACGGATTCGGCGTCCGACCCGAAGCGTACTCACGTACGAACGGATCGATCACGGCCGAGCGAAACAGCTCGCGTTCGTCCACGGTGTAGTGTGGGATACCCAGCTTGGCACATACGGCTTTGGCCTGATCGATCTCCGCCGGCGAGCAACATGTGCCGCCCCGAGACTGCCGTTCATTTTCGTTGGCATCGTATAGACGCATGGTCATGCCAACGACCTCGAAGCCTTGTTCGACCAGGACGGCGGCAGCTACGGAGGAGTCCACACCTCCCGACATGGCGCACACGACCCTCATCCTGCCCACCGATCGTCGACATGGGGTGCCTCGAGTGCACGAACACGGGCAATCGCACCCGGAAGCTGTTCGAGTAGGGTTGCCACGTCGCCCCGAGCATTGTCTTTGCCGAACGAAATACGCAATGCCGACCGTCCTTCGACCGGCGTACAACCAATCGCGAGCAACACGTGCGAAGGCTCCAAGCTCCCTGCGGTGCAGGCCGACCCGGTAGAGACGGCGATGCCAGCGAGATCGAGGTTGATGAGCAACAGCTCTCCTTCGCAGCCGTCGAACCCCACGTTGACCGTGTTGCCGGTGTGATGGACCGGATCGCCGTGGACGTGCCACCCCGTCAGCTCAACGAGTCCATCCAGCAATTCCGCTCGCAGCGCACTGGTATGCTCGAAGCGCTGCTCGCGTTCCTCACTCACCAGGTTGGCTGCGACCCCAAAGCCATGCACGAGCACCACGGGCTCGGTACCAGGCCGACGCCCTCGCTCTTGATGTCCCCCGTAGACGATCGGATCGATGCGGATCCGTCGGCGATGCACCAGCGCACCTACCCCCTTCGGCCCATAGACCTTGTGGGCGCTCACGCTCAATAGATCGACATCCCACTCCACGAAATCGACGCGCACCTTCCCGTAGGCCTGCACGGCATCGCAATGAACGAGCACACCGGGAACCACGCGGCGGATGGCCTCGACGATGTGCGGAATGTCGTAGGCGTTTCCGAGCTCGTGGTTACCCGCAGCCAGCGACACGAGCCCGATGCCTGGATGGCGTCGCAACGCATCCACGACCGCTTGTGGGCAAATGCGCCCCTGTGGATCCGGCTCCACGAGCACCCGTTCGTGCCCCTGTCGCTCCAAACGAAGTCCAGCATCGAGCACCGCCGGATGCTCGATGGGCGAGGTCAACAGCCCAGCGGGGCGTCCCGCTGTTTTCAGCGCGCGCAGCGTACCCACCACCGCCAGGTTGTCCGCTTCGGTGCCACCTGAAGTGAACGTCACTTCGAGCGGCTCTGCCCCAACGGAGGCCGCGACCGCGTACCTGGCTTCCTCCACGAGCGCACGGGCGTGTTGCCCAAAACGGTGCACGCTCGACGGGTTGCCGTCGAGCGCAGGGTTGCTCAACGTTTCGACCATGGCGGTGCGAACGCGCGCGTCCAGCGGAGTGGTGGCGTTGTGGTCCAGGTAGATCAACGCGACGGGGGGTATAGCATGGTGGGCTCGCCCCAATCGGGTGCAGCTGCGAGACACGCACAGGTGTTGACGGGCCCGGTCAGCGATGAATCAATAGGCTGACTTGACCCTGCTCGCACCCATGATGTCACGTGCGGGACTGCTCACCGAGCCGCAGCTCGCCGACGTCGAAGCGCTGACGCGCGCGCAAGGTCGCCCTTTCGTGGAGGCTGTCTTGGAGCTGGGCCTCATCGACGAACATCGACTCGCCGAGTTCCTGCAAAACAAGCTCATGATTCCGTGGGCCACGGCGGAGGTGCTCGATCGGCTCGATCGCTCCATCGTCGAACGGATCCCTGGACAGCTGGCCAGACAGCGCTGCGTGCTGCCAGTTTCTCTCGATGACAACGGCAACCTCACCGTGGCGATGGCCGACCCAACCGACGTGCGAGCAGCCGATGAAGTCACCGCACATACAGGCACCTACCTAGTTCGCGCCGTCGCGTGCATCAGCCAACTTCGTAGCGCAATCGTACGCTACTATGATCAGGGATCTGAGAGTCGCCCCGTGACAATGCACGACACTTCCGCTGCCGCTGAATGGGAACCCGAACTAGCACCGCTGTCTGCCGAAGCGTTCGAGCGCGTGCTTCCACGCCTCGTCGCTACCACGAATCGTGACGAGATCACGCAAGTTCTGCTCGATTTCCTGGGGGCCGGCTTCGCACGTGTGATCTTGTTCTCGCACGCCAACGGCGAATTGCGTGGGCACGACGCTCGTGGCTCGGACTTGCTCGTCACCGCCGTCAAGCAGGTACGAATTCCGGCTGGTGGTGCTTCGGTGTTTTCCGAGGTGATCGCCCGTCGTACACCGCATTTCGGACCGCTACGAACCGACACACCGATCAACCATACGTTTGCGCAAGCACTCGGCGGCGTGGTAGGTAACGTGCTCGTGTTACCGGTCATGCTTCGCGACAAGACGCCCTTGCTCGTGTTCGCATCCGGGACCACGCATCCCGTCGATCCACGTTCGATCAAGGAGCTTGCCGTTGGTGTCAGCGCTGCACTCGAGCGACACATCGTGGGCCAAAAGCTCCGTGCAGTACGACCCTGACGGGCTGCTAGCACCACGGGCTGCTAGATGGGCAGACCCATCCGTGCGCAGTGGCCGAGATGTGCCTTGAGGTATTTGCTCGGGAGATCACGCGCGAGGTAGGCAGCCAATCGAGCCGATATCGCGACGAGCTTGTCCAAATCGACGCCCGTGCGAATGCCCATGCCGTGCAGCATATACACCACGTCTTCGGTGGCGACGTTGCCCGATGCTCCAGGCGCGTACGGGCAACCGCCGAGGCCGCCGATGGCACTGTCAATGGTTCGAATGCCAAATTGCAGCGCCACCACGATGTTTGCCAGCGCCGTTCCACGCGTGTCGTGAAAGTGCACCGCCAAGCGCTCCCCAGGCACACCTGCCGAACCTAGTCGTTCGAGCACGTAGCCAACCTGACGAGGCGTACCGACGCCAATCGTGTCACCCAGGCTCAGCTCATCCACACCGAGCTCGAGCAGCGCAGAACCCACATGCAAGACTTGATCGAACGAGACGGCGCCTTCGTACGGACACCCATACACGCAGCTCACATAGCCGCGTACGCGTAGCCCTCGCGACCGTGCCTCCGCAACTACCTCGCGGTAGGTCGCTAACGCCTCACTCGTGGTCTTATTGATGTTCTTGCGATTGTGACTTTCCGTTGTCGCCATGAATACAGCGACCTCTTCCATGCCGGCTCGCGAAGCCGCATCGAGTCCTCGTAGGTTTGGAACCAGCGCGCTATAGCTGACCCCTGGCTTGCGCCGTATTTTGGCAGCGACTTCGGCGTGATCGGCCAAGGCAGGAATCCAGCGCGGGTTCACGAAGCTCGTCATCTCGATGCGTCGGATGCCAGCCTCGACGAGATTCTCGATCAGATCGACTTTGCGCTCGGTTGGAAGGATGGTCTTTTCGTTTTGCAATCCGTCGCGAGGACCCACCTCGTAGATGGTCACTTCATCGGGAAGCCCTTCGAACAAGCGGTTCCCGCCACGGTCGAGCGAAGGGGCCGGCATGATGGGAGGATCCGTCACTTGTTTTCCGTCGGGCGCACGCGGTCGAAGCCTCTCCAACCGCTTTCAGTGACCAGTGTACGCGATTCCACCCAAACGCCCGATTCACGCTAGATGCGCACGAGCTCGGCCAGTTCCTGACTCGCCAGGGTAGCGATCACCCGCTGACGTGGACATGCGATCCGCTGCGCACACGAGCTGTACGGCGGGTGTGCCGCCAGACGTCATTCCCTGGACAAATAATGCGTGAGAAAACTGCCTGTATACGAAGCCGGCTGTTTCGCCACTTGCTCGGGCGTGCCTAGGGCCACGATGCGCCCTCCCTCGTGTCCGCCCTCGGGCCCGAGGTCGACAACCCAGTCGGCGCATTTGATGACGTCGAGGTTGTGCTCGATGACGACGATGGTATTGCCCGCATCCACCAACCGTTGCAACACCGAGAGCAAACGCCGGATGTCCTCGAAATGCAGGCCCGAGGTCGGCTCGTCGAGCACGTACAGCGTGCGTCCCGTGTGCGTCTTGCCGAGCTCGCGGCTCAGCTTGACCCGCTGCGCCTCGCCACCGCTCATCGTCGGCGCACTTTGGCCGATCTTCATGTATCCCAGCCCGACATCCACGATGGTCCGCAAGATGCGATGCAACGTCGCGTGGTTGGCGAACAGTTGTAGGCAATCGTCGACACACAGATCGAGCACATCCGCGATGTTGAGGCCTTTGTAGCGTACGTCGAGCGTCTGGGTGTTGTAGCGCTTGCCACGACATACCTCGCACGGCACGTACACGTCCGCCAAGAAATGCATCTCGACCTTCACCACACCATCGCCCTGACAGTCTTCGCAACGTCCACCAGGAACATTGAAGCTGAACCGTCCTGCTTTGTACCCCCGCGTGCGACTCTCGGGAAGCTGCGCGAAAATGTCGCGAATGTGATCGAATGCTTTCGTATATGTGCCAGGATTGGAACGTGGCGTTCTCCCGATCGGTCGCTGATCGATGGCAATGACTTTGTCGAGCGCCGACAAACCACGAATGTCGCGATGCAAGCCGACACGTTCGTTCGACCCGTGAAGTTGGCGAGCCAGCGCGGGCAGGAGAATGCCGTTTACGAGTGAGCTCTTGCCCGCCCCGCTGACACCGGTGACCGCAACCATGACGCCGAGCGGAAATTTGACATCGAGGTCGCGTAGGTTGTGCTCGCGCGCTCCGATGAGCTCGATCCAAGCTTTGGGTGTTCGTCTTGCAGAGGGTATTTCGATGCTGCGACGACCCGCCAAATACGCGGCAGTAATGCTTTCGGGATGCTCGACCAGAGCCTCGGGTGTTCCGCTGAACACGACATGGCCACCGTGATGGCCGGCACCGGGACCGAAATCGACTACATGATCGGCTGCACGAATCGTTTCCTCGTCGTGCTCGACCACGACCACGCTGTTGCCGAGGTCACGAAGACGCTTCAGGGTCATGATGAGTCGTTGGTTGTCCCGCTGGTGCAGGCCGATGCTCGGCTCGTCCAACACGTACATCACACCGCTGAGCTCGCTCCCCAGTTGGCTGGCCAGACGAATGCGTTGCGCTTCACCGCCACTCAGGGTCGGACCGGAGCGATCGAGCGTCAAATAGTCGAGACCGACGTTGAGCAAAAATCCCAGCCTACCGTGGATCTCTCTCAGCACCCCTTCTGCGATGGTCTTGCGGTTTCCGGTCAGCTCGAGTGCATCGAAATGAGCGGCGGCCTCTTGCACGGTCATCGCCGTGACCTCGGCGATGTTCTTGTCGCTCACTACCACGGCCAGGCTTTCACGCCGTAACCGTCGACCACCACAGCGGTCGCACGACTGCTCGGTGAAGAACCGCCGATATTGATCACGTGCCGATTCGGAGCTGGTCTCGTGAAACTTGCGCACGAGATTCGGGATCACGCCCTCGAAACGCATGGCCCATTTACCGTGGCTCTCGCTCCCTCGTGTGCCCCATTCCACGGAGATGCGCTTACCACCGACGCCGTAGAGCACTTGTTCCTGCTTGCGCTTGCCAAGTTTCTTCCACGGCACGTCGAGATCGACATCACATGCACGAGACACTGCCGCGACGATGCGATAGGTCCACCCTTCCCCACGTTCCACCGCAGAGGCCCACGGCGCGATGGCTCCAGTGCGAATGCTCTTGCTGGCGTCTGGAACCACCAGCGTGGCATCGACTTCGAGTCTGGTGCCGAGACCATTGCAAGCACTGCACATCCCGATGGGGCTATTGAACGAGAAGCTCTGCGGCGAAAGCTCGGGGAAACTGTGACCGCAACAGGTTCGGCTGGCACTGAAGCTCCACGGCTTTTCGTCGCCCTCGAGCGGGTGTGCAACGAGCTCTCCGCTACCTTCGCGAAGCGCAAGCTCGACGCTTTCGGCCAGGCGAGATCGATCGTCGGCACGAACGTGTACCCGATCGATGACGAGAGAGATGTCGTGTTTGAGCTTCTTATCGAGCTTGGGCGCATCGTCCAAGCGATGGACCTCGCCATCGACCTGCACACGCACGAATCCACGCTCTCGCAGGCTTTCGAACAAATCGCGGTACTCACCCTTACGGTGGGTGACCAGCGGCGCCAGCAGCAACAATTTCCTTCCTGGGCGCTGAGCCAGCAGCTCATCGACTACCTGATCGACGCTCTGTGCTCTGACTGGCTTTCTGCATTCGTGACAACGTTGTTCGCCGAGCCTGGCATAGAGCACGCGAAGATAGTCATACAGCTCGGTAATGGTCCCGACCGTCGAACGCGGGTTCGATGAGGCAGTTTTTTGCTCGATGGCGATCGTGGGCGAAAGCCCGCGAAGATGCTCGACTTGAGGGCGTTCGAGCTGGCCCAGGAACTGTCTCGCGTAGGACGACAGACTTTCGACGTAACGACGCTGCCCCTCGGCGTAGAGCGTGTCGAACGCTAGGCTCGATTTTCCCGATCCGCTGACGCCCGTGAAGACGACGAGCTGGCGTTTGGGAACCTCGAGCCGATCGATGCGCAGGTTGTGTTCACGTGCGCCAATGATTTCGATGGCATCGGGCTCGCGTGCCGAGGACGGGGCTGCGCTCACTCGTGGGCGCAACGAAGCGGGATCGGTGAGCTGGCGGACAGGCGTGTCCATGTCGAACGCTTTGGCACTCGGTGGCGGCAAACCGGCGAAGGGGGATACCATGGGCAACGCTGTGCTGCACGCGCAGGACCATCGACGTGCCACCGCGGTCGTGGGCTGCCGTTAGCGCATCAACACTGGGGGCAAGCGCAGTGCAAGCCCTCGTCGTTGTCCACGCAGGTATCGTAGGGTGCTTGGCAAAATGCCGCTGCGCACTCGCACGTGACAGACCCCATATCGCATGACGGGGGCACGAGCTCACAGCGGATCTTCGTCCCCATCTGCATGTCGTCTGTGACACAGAAGTGATCGGCTGGGCACACCGTACAATCGGGAACGGTGTCGCAAAATTGCGCCGGCACACACGATGGTGCCCAACAATCACCAACAACTGCAGGCAACGAACCGGGGTCGCACGCGGGTGGAGTCGCCGGGCAAGTGACATCGGACGAATCACAATCCACGCGCTCCGGAACGCAAGTCCCATGACGACACACGGATTTTCCAACGCCATAGATGGCGCATTGGGCTTGCTCACACGCTGCATCACAGCCTGGCGGTGGACGACCCGATATTGGATAAGCCTCGCAGTTGCAGCAGTCATCGAGCAACGCGCAATCGTCGTCCAAGCTGCACTCGGGATCCGATCCCTCGGTGTCTAGTCCGGTATTCCCCGTGGTACTGTCGCCGCTTTCGTCGCTCGATTCCGCAGCAGTCGTCGTTTCGATACTATCCGCGCTCCCGGTCGCGTCGCCGCTGGAACCAACCTCACCCGAGCTTGCTCCACCTTCGTCGCCTGAGGGGGATGCAACATCGAATTTACCGCTGCCGCTGTCGTCAGGCACGCCGGCACTATCAGCCGTGCCGCCGCTAGCACCCATGCTCGCATCTTCGCTCGCTTCACCTTCTCCACCACTGGGATCGACTCCGCTCGCGGAAGCGTCACCACCCGAGTCCGAAGCTCCTGTCGCGAGCACACCACTCGGCGATGGGCCGCCTTCGTCGTCGCTCAACGATGAGCATGCCAGCAATGCCAGCAATGCTGCGGCAATACACGCTTGCCCGCGAATCCGTCCGTTGAAGTGCATGTCAGGCGCTCGGCTTAGGTTATACGGCAAGCATACGCCGTAGCCGCCTGTCCGTCCAGTCCCGCGCCGGTTCCACAGGGTTTCGCCGGTGCGAGAACGGGCCGCAACGAACGCATTCGCGCGATTTTCAGACTCGCGTCAGGCGTCACGTACCATGCGGTGGGCCAGCGGGACGTATCCGAGCGCTTCGTAGAAGGCCACGGCTTCATGGTTGAATGCGCGCACGTCGAGCTCGACACGAGAGAATGCGAGCTCGTGGGTACGCGCATGCACGAGTTCCATCAGGCGACGGCCATGGCCCCGGCGTCGGGCTCGCGCCGCAACGGCGAGCTGATCCACGAGCACATACGCGTGTGGACGCACGTAGGCATGACCTGGATGGCGAACGCAATGCATCACCACATATCCCACCGCCTCTTCACCTTCCACCGCCAGCCAGATCTCGACGTTGCGATCGGAGAGCAACTCACGAAACCTGGCTTCTACCTGCAGAAGCCGAGGCGAACGATAACGATCCGGCTCTCCGAGCACATGAACGTCTTGGACATGGGCATGAAGCGTCGCGCACGTGATGGCATCGGCACGCGTCGCTCGTCGCACCTTGGCCGTCGTCGACACAACGGGTCGATGATATGGGCACAGCCGTCGACCGCAAACATCACTGCCGAAGGGCTCCAGCGTAGCGATGACTTTGCCGCTACCATGGTCCAGGCATCCCCGCCCGAGTGGTGGAACAGGTAGACACGGGGGACTTAAAAAACGCGAGATCGTCTACTCCTGCGTTCGCGCCCTTTTCGGCTTTCCTGCACGCTTTCTGGGGCTTGCTGGGCCTTTCCGTGCTTCGCTATTGCTTTGGTTGCGGGCTCCGGTGTGAGCGTACTGTGAGCCTCGCACTTGCGCTCCCGCTTTACCGACGCGTGTGCGGCCGCTGTCTAGGTTCGCTGTCATCCGAGCCTGGAGCTGCGTATCTCGTTTACGGTAAGTCGGATACCGCCGTTTGCCCGACTTCAACGACCAGCACAGACGCGTGCACCGGGCCGCAAATGTGGCCCATTCAGAGTGCGAATGGGAGCAGGGCGAAGCGGTCTTTTGTGGCGATCTTGGCTCGAGGCGCAATGCTGGACCTTGACACCGAGCGTACGCCCCTGTCGCAAACCCGTTCCGGATCGCTGGCCGGGGCGACGATGGCAGCGATCTTCCCTTCCTCTTACTACAACAATCCGCGCTGGTACAGGTCGCAGGCCAAGGACTCCCATTCCATTGCCAGGTCGTGTAAGGCGGACCACTCCCTGGCATCGCGGAGCTCGGCACCGCTGACCATCTCGGCGGCCTGCTTCATGAAGCCATCGAGCTGCTCGAGGATGTCGCGAAACGGAATCACTATCCGATCTCTGAAGCTTCGGACCTCCCTCCTGCCTGTCCTCTTGTCCAGGGCCCCAATAGATTCGTACCGAAAACGGTCCGGATAGTTCTGTTCATACCTGTCGATCGCGTCGATCAGTGTTGACCAATTGAGCCCAACGTAGGAGGGCAGCCACTGCTGCACTGCTCCAAGAATCTCGCGTAGTTGGTGGCAGTTGCTGAGCTTCTTCAGGACGTCTTCCGGCAGTGGTGATGCGGTGTTCGCCTTTTCATCGTGTTGTTCGATTTCTTCCTTGCCGAGCTGGTTTCGGTGATACTCGAGGAGCAGGTCTTTGAGGGCCAGCTCGACCGCATGTCGGACACAGTAGAAGATGGGGACCGCGACATCAGTCGTATCGCCGGAACCAGTAGCGGCGTCCCAGTAGGATGCGAGCAGCCCGTGCGAAACTATGAGACATGTGTGGCTGATCGAGCAAACCTCCGAGTGCAACGCCTCCTGCGGCCTGGCGGGCCGCAACTCCGGCCAGAAGATCTTTCAGCTTGTTTTCGACGCACCAAGGCTCGGACATCCAGTGATGATCCGGTCCCGGCCGCTTTTTGCAAGTGGGTAGCATTTGGCGTCGATCCCGGATCGAGCCTGGCCCTAGCCGCGATCACGACGTTCATCGAACATCGACCCGACGTCACGCTCCTCGATCTGCGTCTGCCGTCGATGTCGGGACACGAGGTGCTCACGGCGATCCGAGCGCACGATCCACACGCGCGTGTCGTCGTACTGACGACGTTTTCCGAACGAGAAGACGTTCACCGGGCGCTCGAGGCAGGCGCGCAGGCCTACCTTCTCAAAGGAACGCCCCGAGACGAGCTGTTGGACGCCATCCGAGCGGTGCATGCCGGCCAGCGCCGAATCCCGACGGAGCTCGCCAAACAGCTCGTAGAGGACATGGGTCAGTGCGAGCTCACGAAACGCGAGCTGCAAGTCTTGCAGTTGATCGCCCAAGGTGCGTCAACTCGAGCATTTCTGGAGCGCGTGTCTATCCGTCGCACGGGAATCTCGTGCTCGTGCGACTCGATCCGCCTGAGCGTGCACGTGAGCTCGCGACACAGCTCGCCGAGCAGGGCATTTTCGTGAAA
>Ga0187893_10004046_pt1 | contig 28544 bp, 31 predicted proteins | sample MA1701074metaG_FD_139574 | JGI IMG/M metagenome (GOLD analysis project Ga0187893, IMG submission 139574) | White microbial mat communities from a basaltic lava cave in the Kipuka Kanohina Cave System on the Island of Hawaii, USA - MA170107-4 metaG ...
CCGATCGCCGCGCCGCCGAGCGCGCCGATCAGCGCGCCGTAGCCCGCGCCCTTCGCGTTGTTACGGGCGGCCGCGGCGCCGGTCGCGGCGCCCGCTGCGGCGCCGATCAGCGCGCCTTGCGCACGCTTGTCGTCCATCACCGTGCCTGTCTGCGTTGCGCAGCTCGCAAGCAGCCCGGAGCTGGCGACGAGGCCGAGCAACGCGCCCGTGGTTTGAATGAAACGGTTCATGGCGAACTCCTTTGCGGCGCGCGGGGCGCCTCGGGTCTCGCGTGAGACGTAGCGATCTCGTCCGAATTCATCCCGTGGCGTGTGAGCAGCGCGACGGCATCGCGCACGAATGCGACGAGCGCGGGGCCGAGCGCAGCGGCGTCGCAGCGGCCGTCGCTTGCCGGAGCGTCGAGTGCGACCACACGCAGCGCGCCCGCAGCGATCAGCGCGCGCTGGCCCGCTTCTGCCTGCGTGAACACGTGCGCACCTTCCGCGCCGTGTGCGATCCGGAAGAAGCGCTCGCGCAGCACGCGGTGCGAGAGCAAGTCACGGCGCTCCGGCACGCCGCAGCCGCGCGGAATCGAGATCACGAGCGGCGCATTCTCGAGCTGCGTCTCGAACGGCGGCGCGAGGTCGTCTTCGACCGCGAGCACCACGGGGCTTCCGCCCGCGATCAGCGCGCGTGCGGCCTCGGCCGCTGCTGCCGTGGCTGCGCTCGCGGCCTCGAGCTCGCGTTCGTCGTCGCCCGTCGAGAGCGGAGCCAGCAGCACGATTCGCATTTCATTCGGAGACGCGGGCGCGCTGCGCGCGAGCTCAGTCACCCAGCGGCTCGCGCGTTCGAGGGCTTCGCTACCCGCGGGTCGCGGGCCGAGCGCGATCAGCGCTCGCTGGATTGCGTGCGCCCGCTCACTCTCGAACTGCGCGGAGCTCGCCGCGGGCAGCTGCGGCGTACTCGCTCCGCCTCCGCATCCGGGAGCTCCACAGGCCAAGGCCACGAGCCAAATCAGCCGCTTCGACTCGCGATGCACGCGCGCAAGCTAAGCGGCATGAATGGTCTTCGCCTGCGTCGCAACTTCGCGTGCACTCACATTCACCAGAACGGGTGACACTTTCCGTCGGTGCGAACCACCTACCTCTCCAGATGCCCCATCCCTGGCGGGGCTTCTCAAGGGTGGAAGGCAGGGTTCGCGAAAGCGGGCCCTGCCTTCAACTCTCGCCGCCTCACCCCATCGTCCCGTATGGCGGCGCCCGGTGGGAAACTCGACGTCCCCCGACGACGAGCTGGATGAGCGTGCGCTCGCGGCGGTGCTCGAAGAGGAATGCGAGCAGGACGACGAGGCGAACGTTCGGGTGCCGCGCGTGCTCGGCGGCGCGCTCGTCGGCGTCGACGGCGTGCCGGTCGAGGTGGAGGTGCGGATCAGCTCGCAGTTGCCGCGCGTCGACATCGTCGGGCTGCCCGAGGCTGCGGTCCGCGAGAGCGCGGCGCGCGTGCGCGCGGCGATCGCCGCGGTCGGACACCGCTTCCCGAACCGCCGGCTCACGGTGAATCTCGCGCCGGCTTCGCTGCGCAAATCGGGCGCCGGCCTCGATCTACCGATCGCGATCGGAATCCTCGCCGCCGCGGCAGCGGTGCCCTGGGAAGCGACGCGCGGACTCGGCCTGATCGGCGAGCTCGCGCTCGACGGTCGCATCCGCCCCGTGCGGGGCGCGCTCGCGCAGGTGCTCGCGCTCGCGCGCGCGGGCTGCACCCGCATCGTCGCGCCCGCGGAGAGCGCTGCTGAAGTCGCGCTCGCGGGCGAGACGAGGCCTCGCGTCGCGGAATCGCTCGCGGACGTGCTCGCGTGGCTGCACGGCGCGCGGGAGCTTCCCGTGGCCGAGACGCCTCCCCTGCGAGAGGAGGCCCATCTCTACGAGCCCGACCTCGCGACGATCCGAGGGCAAGCGCACGCGAAGCGCGCACTCGAAGTTGCCGCCGCGGGCGCGCATGGCCTCTTGCTGCGCGGAGCGCCCGGCGCGGGAAAGACGCTGCTCGCGCGCGCGCTCCCCGGGATCCTGCCGCCGCTGCGGCTCGACGAGGCGCTCGAGGTCGCGCGGATCCGCAGCGCGGCGGGGACGCTCGAGCCCGGCACGTCACTCGCGTTCGCGCGGCCGTTCCGCGCGCCGCACCACTCCGCCAGCCGCGCGGGGCTGCTCGGCGGTGGGACGCCGCCGCAGCCGGGCGAGGCGACGCTCGCTCACCGCGGTGTGCTGTTCCTCGACGAGCTGCCCGAGTTCGAGCGGCGCTGCCTCGAGGCGCTCCGGCAGGTGCTCGAGGAGGGCGTCATCGTGCTCGCGCGCGCGCAGCTGCGCGTCGCGCTCCCGGCGAAGTTCCTGTTGATCGCTGCTTGCAACCCGTGCGAGTGCGGCTGGCACAAGAGCGGCGTGCGCGATTGCCGCTGCGACGACGGCCAGCTCGCGCGCTACGCGTCGCGCCTCTCGGGTCCGCTGCTCGACCGCATCGACCTGCACGTGCCGGTGCGCCCGGTCCCGTTTCGCGAGCTCGATTCGCCGGCGCGCGCCGAAGCGAGCCGCGCGGTGCGCGAGCGCGTGCTGCGCGCGCGCGAGCGGCAGGCACGGCGGCTCGCTCCGCGCGGGCTCGCGACGAACAGCGAGATCCCTCTGAGCGCGCTGCACGACGTCGCAGCGGCCACGCCCGACGCGCGCGCGCTGCTCGGCCGCGCGGTCGACCGCTTCGGGCTGTCCGCGCGCGCGGCGCATCGCGTACTGCGTGTTGCGCGCACGATCGCCGATCTGGCCGGCGACCCGCGGGTCGGCCCGACCGCGATGGCCGAGGCGATCGGGCTGCGGGATTCGGCAGCCGAAGGCGCCGAAACCAGCGCGGCGTAGCCGCCGGCCGTTCACGTCCTGTCGAAATTCGGTCGCAGCGGGCCGAAATTCGTCATGCCCCGCCGGGCTATCCACGCCGCCCCAACCGAGAAACCGGTGGAAGAACGGAGGGTTACTCGAACTCAGGCGACAGCATCGCCGCGCTGAACAGATGGCACGCGCGCTGCATCTATCGAATGCACGGGGTGAGAGGAGAAGCGATGCGGACGTCAGCGGCGGTAGCGAGAGTGCAGACGGCCCAGGAACTGGACGGCGATGCTGTCGTCGAGACCACGCTCCTCGAGCTCGTGACCACGCTCGGTGAGCTCACCGACGACGACCGCGAGGTGGTGAGCTCCGTGATCGAGCTCCTCCGCAGCGGCCGCGTTCGACTGATCGGGAACTTCCGCGGCCAGAAGCTCGCGCTGGCCTGAACTGCGAGCACTCCGACCCAAGTCCTCCTACCGCGGCCTTGATCCGCGCGAAGCGGCCAGCATCATCCGCCGCTCGGGGGGACCGGGAAATGAACCGGCAGGGGAGCCTGTTCGCGCCGGGCGCGGCCGCTGAGCCCGCGGCCGACGACGAGCCCATAGCCGCCAGCGCGGCTCGAGACGAGGGCGAGGTGGAGACCGCCAGCGACGACCGCGCGGGCCGCCGGCGCGCGCCGAAGGCGCGCAGCGCCGCGACCGCGGCCGACATGGCCAAGAAGCAGCGCGACATCTCGGTGTCGGAGTTCTTCGCGAAGAACCGCCACCTGCTCGGCTTCGACAACCCCGCGAAGGCGCTGCTGACGACCGTCAAGGAGGCCGTCGACAATTCGCTCGATGCCTGTGAAGAGGCGGGCATCGTCCCCGATATCCGCGTCGAGATCGTGCAGCTCGAGGAGACGCGCTTCCGCGTTGCGGTCGAGGACAACGGCCCCGGCATCGTGAAGCAGCAGGTGCCGAAGATCTTCGGCCGCCTGCTCTACGGCTCGAAGTTCCATCGCCTGCGCCAGAGCCGCGGGCAGCAGGGCATCGGGATCAGCGCGGCCGGCATGTACGGGCTGCTCACGACCGGAAAGCCCGTCCGCATCGTGACGCGCACTGGCGACAAGAAGCCGGCGCATCTGTTCGAGCTCGTGATCGATACGAAATCGAACGAGCCGCGCGTCACGCGCGAGGAGCCCACAGAGTGGCACCACGCGCACGGCACGCGCGTCGAGATCGAGCTCGAGGGCGCCTACCGCGGCGGCAAGCAGTCCGTCGACGCGTACGTGCGGCAGATCTCGCTCGCGAATCCACACGCGAAGCTCGAGTACCTACCGCCGAGCCCGGAGAAGTCGAACGGCACGATCTTGTTCGACCGCGTGACGAAGGAGCTGCCGCCCGAGACCGCGGAGATCAAGCCGCATCCCTACGGCGTCGAGCTCGGCGTCTTGATGCAGATGTTCCGCGACACGCAGGCGCGCAATCTGCGCAGCTGCCTCCAGCAGGATTTCTCGCGGCTCTCCGGCCGGCTCGCGGACGAGATCTGCGAGCGCGCGAACGTGAAGAGCAACCGGCGCCCGCACGAGATCACGCGCGAGGAAGCGGAGAAGCTCCACCGCGCGATCCAGGCGACGAAGATCATGGCGCCGCCGACCGACTGCATCGCGCCGATCGGCGAGAGCCTGATCGAGCGCGCGCTGAAGCAGGAGGTGCAGGCGGACTTCTATGCCTCGGTGACGCGCAAGCCCGCCGTCTACCGCGGCAATCCGTTCCTGATCGAGGCGGGGCTCGCGTACGGCGGCAGCCTGCCGGCGGAAGAGACGATCACGCTGTTCCGCTTCGCGAACCGCGTGCCGCTCCAGTACCAGCAGGGCGCCTGCGCCGCGACGCGCGCGGTGATGAGCACGGACTGGCGCTCGTACCAGCTGCAGCAGCCGAAGGGCGCGCTGCCGATCGGTCCGATGCTGGTGATGATCCACATCGCGAGCGTCTGGGTGCCGTTCACCTCCGAGAGCAAGGAAGCGATCGCGCACTACGACGACATCATCAAGGAGATGCGGCTCGCGCTGCAGGAGTGCGGTCGCCAGGTGGCGATGTTCATCCGCAAGCGCCGCCGCGAGGCCGACGAGGCGAAGAAGCGCTCGTACATCGACAAGTATCTGCCGCAGGTCGCGATCGGCTTGCAGGAGATTCTCGGCTTCGACGACAAGGAGCGCGACAAGGTCGTCGCCAACCTCACGCACATGCTCGAGAGGAGCCGGAGGGTGTGATGGCCGCGAAGAAGGCGAAGGCGGACGCGAAGAGGAAGCCGGCGGCGAGCAGCAGCGAGAAGGACGCGGCGAAGCGCGCGGAGGAAGTCCGCCGCAGGAATTCCGCGCTCGACGACGTGACCGTCGCCGCGATCCGCAACAGCGCCTCGGGCGTGCACGCGCAGGTGAACAAGCGCGGCAAGCCGGATCTCGCGTTCCCGATTCGCTCGCTCGCGAACGTGAAGTACGCAGAGAAGAAGGGCTACTTCGAGATCGGCGCGCAGAAGAAGACGCGCACGCTCACGGTGAACACCGTGAAGAGCTTCGCGCAGACGCTGCGCATGATGGGGCTCTCGAAGCAGCTGGTGGAGACGAACGACTTCGCGACCAAACGAGACGCCTACTACCAATCGAAGAACTGGAACGACGCGCGCTTCGACGAGCAGACCGAAAGCGACGCGGTGATGGACGACATCGAGGCGATGTTCTCGGTGCGCGGGCTCTCGCGCGAGCAGCTGCGCTTCATTCCGGACGAGCACGGCGGTGCGGTCGCGGGCAACCTGATCGTGCTCGACCCCGACCGCGAGACCGGCGAAATCGAGCGCATCGACTGCACGCGCTTCGGCAGCGGCGCGTACTCGATCCCGTCGACGGTCGAGCACCTCTCGTTCGAGACCCACGCGAAGTTCATCCTCGCGATCGAGACCGGCGGCGTGTTCCAGCGCCTGCAGAGCCACAAGTTCTGGCAGACCGCGGATTGCATCCTGGTCTCGCTCGCCGGCGTGCCGACGCGCGCGACGCGCCGCTTCATCCGCAAGCTCTCCGACGAATGCCGGATCCCGGTCTACGCGTTCGTCGACTGCGATCCGTACGGAATCTCGAACATCTACCGAACGCTGAAGGTGGGCTCGGGCAACGCCGCGCATCTCTCCCAGTTCTTCTGCGTGCCGCAGGCGCGCTTCCTCGGGGTCACGCCGCAGGACATCCGCGACTACCAGCTGCCGACGCACCCGCTGCTCGACGTCGACGTGAAGCGCGCTCGCGATGCGCTGAAGAACGATCCATTCTTCAAGGCGCACAAGCCGTGGCAGAAGGCGATGAACGATCTCCTGCAAATGGGCGTGCGCGCCGAACAGCAAGCTCTCGCGAAGTGGGGGCTGAACTACGTGATCGACGAGTATCTGCCGCGCAAGCTCGCCAACGTCGCGCAGTTTCTCCCGTGAGCTGACGGGTCGGGAGGCGAGATGACGAGACGCGGCATTCTGCTCGCGGGGGGTACCGGCACGCGGCTGTACCCGATCACGCGCGGTGTCTCGAAGCAGCTGCTGCCGGTCTACGACAAGCCGATGGTCTACTACCCGCTGTCGGTGCTGATGCTCGCCGGCCTGCGCGACCTGCTCGTGATCACGACGCCCGACGACCAGCCCGCGTTCCAGCGCTTGTTGGGCGACGGCTCGCGGGTCGGGCTCTCGATCTCGTACGCCGCACAGCCGCGGCCCGAGGGCATCGCGCAGGCGTTCACGATCGGGCGCTCGTTCCTCGCGGGCGGCTCCGCCGCGCTCGTGCTCGGCGACAACCTGTTCTACGGCCACGGGCTGACCGAGGCGCTGCGCAGCGCGGGCGCGCGCGAGCAAGGCAGCACCGTGTTCGGTTATTGGGTGCGCGATCCCGAGCGCTACGGCGTCGTCGAGCTCGACGCGCAGAACCGCGCGCTCTCGATCGAGGAGAAGCCGCGCCAGCCCAAATCGAACTGGGCGGTGACCGGGCTCTACTTCTATGACCGCAACGTCACGGATATCGCCGCGTCACTGAAGCCGTCCGCACGCGGCGAGCTCGAGATCACCGATCTGAACCTCGTCTACCTGCAGCGTCGCGCGCTGCACGTCGAGCTGCTCGGCCGCGGCTTCGCGTGGCTCGACACCGGCACGCACGAGTCGCTGCTTCAGGCGGGCCAATACATCCAGGCGGTGCAGGAGCGACAGGGCCTGATGATCGCGTGCATCGAGGAGATCGCGTGGCGCATGGGGCTGATCGACACCGAGCAGCTGCTGCGCCTCGGCGCCGAGATGAAGACGAACGGCTACGGCGCCTACCTGACGCGCCTCGCGCTCGAGCCGCGGTGACGAGCGTGCGGCGATGAAGGTCCACGCGACGCCGCTGCCCGGGGTGCTCTTGATCGAGCCGTTCGTCCACCAGGACGAGCGCGGCTTCTTCCTCGAGACGTATCGCGCCGAGCGCTACGCGCAGCACGGCATCAGCGCCGCGTTCGTGCAAGACAACCACTCGCGCTCGCGCCAAGGCACGTTGCGCGGCCTGCATGCGCAGCTCGATCCCGCGCAGGGCAAGCTCGTGCGCTGCATCGCGGGCGAGATCATCGACGTCGCGGTCGACATCCGCGTCGGCTCGCCGAGCTTCGGCAAGCACTTCGCGACGCCGCTGACCGCGACGAACTTCCGCCAGCTCTGGATCCCGCCGAACTTCGCGCACGGCTTCCTGGTGATCAGCGAGACCGCCGAAGTCGAGTACAAGGTGACCGAGCCCTACCGCCCGCAGAGCGAGCTCGCGATCGCGTGGAACGACCCTGCGCTCGCGATCCCGTGGCCGGTGCTGGTGCCAACCCTCTCCAATCGCGACGCCGCCGCGCCGCGCCTCGCCGACCTCCGCGACAAGCTCCCGCGCGCATGAATCGCGCCAGCTCTCAGCGCCGCGCGCCCTAATACTCTTCGATCTCGATCGAGTCGTCGTCGTTGACCTTCGCGATCAGGATCGGGGCGCCGCAGTAGCCGCAGAAGATCTCTTCGCCGGGTCCGGCGCCTTCGAGCGCGACGTCGGTGTCACAGATCGGGCACTCGATGTATTGGGCGCGCGCCATGGGCGTCGAATCGGCTCGGCGCGTGGAACTCCTGAGCGACTTCTGGCGCTCGCTCAGCTCGCGCCGAGCAGCTTCGCCGCGCGCGCGTAGTCCTTCGGCTTGACCCACACGATCATGCCGAAGCGGCCTCCGCCCGCCGCGACCGCGTCGGCCGCCGTCACGCCGACGCCCGCCTGCCCGAGCTTGCGCAGCTGGCGATGGACCGCGCCGACCTCGTCCTTGCCCTGGATCACGAAGCCGCGCTTCACCTGGCTCAGCCGCCAGCCGTTCTTCTTGGCGACGCGCCGGACGCCTGCGATGTCGCCGGTCACGAGGTCGAGCTGCGCGCGCCCGCGACCGGCCGGGAAGCCGGTGAACGCGAGCAGGTCGACGCCAGCGGCAGCGAGCCTGCCCAGCACCGCCGCGCCCTCGCCCGCGCGATTCGGCGCCATCAACACGACGTAGCTCGCCTTCTTCGTGCTCATCGCGCTCTCCTCCGGGAATGCGCGAGCCGTGCGGCGCTACTCGCCGCTCCTCAACGCCCCGCTCGCTCGCGCTTTTGGCACTCGGGGCAGTGCCCGTACAGCTCGTGGCGATGACGCAGCAAGCGGAAGCCGTAACGCTTGCCGATCTCCTCCTGCGCCTGCTCGATCATCGCGCACTCGAACTCGACGATCTTCCCGCAGCGCGTGCAGACCAGATGATCGTGATGCTCGTGCTCGATCTCGTAGCGTGCGACGCCGTCGTCGAAGTGACGCTCGATCGCGAGGCCCGCGTCGCAGAGCAGCTTCATCGTGCGATAGACCGTCGTGAAGCCGATGCTCGGGTGCAGCTCGCGCACGCGCTGGAAGATTTCCTCGGCGGTGATGTGCCCCTTCACTGCGAGGAACACGTCGAGAATCGCCTCGCGCTGCTTCGTGTGCTTGAGGTTGTGATCCTCGAGGTAGCTCGCGAGCGCCTTCTGCTCGACTTCGTTGGACATCGCGAGACCGTAACGCAGGAGGCGCGGGCACTGGCCCAGTGGCGCCGCTCGCGGCTAACGCGTTGCCCGCGCGCGGGCTCGCGCGAGGTTGGTCTGCGCCGCCCGGTTGTCGCAGTCGATCGCAACCGCGCGCTCGAACTCGCGCAGCGCGGCGTCGTGCCGGCCGGCGGCCGCGTATGCGAGACCGAGGTGGTTGTGCACCGCGGAGGAATCCGGGAGAAGGCGCGTGGCCGCCTCGAGGTCGTGCACTGCCGCGGATACGTCGCCGCGATCGAGCGCCGCCGTACCGGAGCGGAACAGGCGCGTCGCCGACGTCGTCGCGCAGGCGAGACAGAGGGCGGCGACGGCGAGAGCGATGCGGCGCACGTCGCGACGTTAACGCCGGCTATTCACCCAGCCGCACGCGCGCAGTCACGGGCAGGTGATCCGACGCGCGGCGCGCCGCCGGCGTCGTGTGCGCCGCGAGCGCGCTCAGGTTCGCTCCGCGCGCGTAGATGCGATCGAGCGCGAGCAGCGGGCGCGCGGCCGGGAACGTGCGCGGGAAGCGCTCGCCATTGCCCAGCTTCTCGTCGAGATGCCGCGTCGCCCGACAGCGCCGCCACGCGTTCATGTCGCCGAGCAGCACGACCGGCCCCTGGAGCTGCGGATGCCCGAGCAGCTGCTCCACCTGCTGCTGGCGCGTGCGGTCGATCAGCGCGAGATGCGTGCCGACGATCGCGACCGGCCCCGCATCGGTCACGAACTGCGCCGCGACGGCCGAGCGCCGCTCGACGTTCGAGAACGTGAGGTCGAGCGTGAAGACGCTCGTGATCGGCCAGCGCGAGAGGATCGCGTTGCCGAGCTCGCCCAGGCGGTGCACGCGCGTCGTCGCGAACGCGACGTGCAGATGCAGCGCGTCGGCGATGCGCTCGAGCGGATCCTCGGCGTCGAACGGCCTGAGAACTTCCTGCAGCGCGATCACGTCGGCGCCGAGCTCGGAGATCACGAAGCCCGCGCGCGCGGCGTCGGGCGTACTCGCGCCGTTCAGCCCGGACCAGCGGTGCACGTTGTAGGTCGCGACCGTGAACTGGCTGCCCATCTCGCGGCCCGCGCGCGGATGGCGCGGCGCGCGCACGACCGCGAGGTACGGGACTGTCGACTGGAGCGCTTGCTTGCGCGCCTTGTGGCGAACGCGCTCGCCGCGTAGCGAGCGGCGATCTCGGCGCGGCGCTTCCAGTTCTGCGGCCATACGAAACGATATCGGCCCGGCAGGCGAGCGTTTCAATGGGGAAAGCACGTAGCGATGAAACGTGCGCGACACGACTCGGATTCGCCGCGCGACGAGAAAGCGTCGAGGACGCGAGCGGTCCGAAATCAGGCGCACGCGGGAGCGAGCAAGCGACAGCGCCGGTTCGCGCGAGCCGCGCCAGAGCGGGGAGATGCCGCCTGCGCCGGCCAATGGTCTCGACAAGCCGAGCGCGCGCGAGGGGTTCGCGCGCGGAGCTGCGGGCCGGCTGCGCCCCCGAGCGGCGCAGAATTCCGCCGATAAGTTCCCGCGCCATGTCGAAGGCCGGCCCCGCTCCGCTCAGCGCCGCTCCCAGCTCTCCGTCCGTTCGCGAGGCCGCGCGCGCGCTGGTCGACGCGGTGCAGCGTGAGATCGCCGAGCGCCCGCTCGACGCGGACGGCTACGCGCAAGCGATCCAGCAGATCGGCGAGCTGCGCGGCCGCCCACTCCTCTACCCGCTCGTGATGAGTGGGCTCGGCAACGGCGCGCGGCTGCGGCTCGCGAACGGCCGCACGATCGTCGACTTCATCGGCGGGATCGGCGTCTACGCGTTCGGCCACAGCGATCGCGATCTGCTCGAGACCGCGGTGATTGCCGCGGCGCGCGACAGCGTGTTCCAGGGCAACCTCTCGCCCGGCCTCGAACAGCTGCAGCTCGCGCGCGCGCTGCTCCGCCACGCCTCGCCGCGGCTCGCCCACGCGTGGCTCTCGGTCTCCGGCGCGATGGCGAACGAGAACGCGGTCAAGATGATCTGGCAGAAGCATCATCCCGCGCACTTCATCGTCGCGTTCGAGAACGCGTTCGCGGGCCGCACGACGACGATGGCGGAGGTGACCGACAAGCCGGGCTTCCGCGAGGGCTTACCGCTGCGCGGCAACGTGCTCTACGTGCCGTTCTTCGATCCGCGCATCGAAAGCGGTACGCAGCGCTCGCTGCAGGCGCTCGACGCGCACATCAAGCGCTACCCGGGCCAGATCGCCGCGATGATCTTCGAGCTCGTCCAGGGCGAGGGCGGCTTCAACACGGCGCCGCCCGAGTTCTTCGCGGCGCTGATGGAGCGCTGCCACGCGGCGAAGATCGCGGTGTGGGTCGACGAGGTGCAGACCTACGCGCGCACCGGCGAGCTGTTCGCGCACAAGACCTTCGGGCTGCAGGACTACGTCGACCTCGTCACGGTGGGCAAGGTGCTGCAGGGCAGCGCGGTGCTGTTCAGCAAGGACTACAACCCGCGCGAGGGCCTCGTGGCCGGTACCTACGCGGGCGCGACGGTCGGCCTCAGCGTCGGCGCCCGCATCATCGAGAAGCTCGAGAGCGAGGGCTATCTGGGCACGACGGGGCGGGTCGCCGGCATCGGCCCGCGCGTCGAGGCGCGCTTCGCGGCGCTCGGGCGCCGCATGCCGAAGGCGATCGGCGCGCGCAGCGGGATCGGCGCGATGCAGGCGTTCGTGCCGTTCGACGGCGCGCCGGCGACGACGAACGCGATCCTGAAGGCCGCATTCGAGGAGGGCCTGCTCGTGCTCGGCGCGGGCAAGGACCCGATGAAGATCCGCATGCTCTTGCCCGTGAACGTCACCGACGAAGAGCTGGACGCCGGCTTCGAGACGCTCGAGAAGGCGCTGCGCCGCGTCGCCAACGAGAAGGGGCTCGCATGCTGATCCTTCGGCCGGTGAACGAAGGCGATCTCGACGATCTGGTCGCGCTCGCCAAGCTGCTCGACTCGATGAATCTGCCCGCGGATTCCGAGTTCCTGGTCGAGCGCATCGCGCTCTCGGGCCGCTCGTTCCGCTCCGCACGCGGCGAGGACTCGCTCGATTGGCGCGAGGCGATCTACATGTTCGCGCTCGAGGACCTCGAGGCGAAGAAGACGATCGGCACCTCGCTGATCATGGCCAAGCACGGCCGGCCCGGGCGCCCTTATTACTGGCTCGACGTCTCGACCGAGGAGCGCCGCAGCCCCGAACTCGACAAGCGCTTCCTACACAAGAAGCTGCGGCTGCAGTCGACGACCGACGGGCCGACCGAGATCGGTGGCCTGATCATCGACCCGGCCTATCGCCATCACCCGCGCAAGTGCGGCAAGGCGCTCTCGATCGTGCGCTTCGCGTATATCGCCGCGCATACGCGGCGCTTCGAGAAGCAGGTGATCGCCGAGATGCTGTCGCGCTTCGACGCGCCCGGGAAGAACCGGTTGTGGGATGCGTTCGGCGCGAAGTTCACCGGCCTCGACTACCGCACCGCGGACCACCTCTCCGCGAAGACGAAGCAGTTCATCGCGGACCTGTTCCCGGTCGACCCGGTCTACGTCGCGCTGTTCCCGGAGGACACGCAGAAGATGATCGGGCAGCCGAACGACACCGCGAAGGCGGCCGTCGCGATCCTCGAGAAGATCGGCTTCTCGCCGCTGAACCAGGTCGACCCGTTCGACGGCGGGCCTTACTACGGAGCGGCGCGCGACGCGATCGTCTCGGTGCGCGAGCGCCGCGAGCTCGTGCTGCCGGGCATCCCGCGCAGCTCGCAGGGCGCGAAGGGCGACACGCTCGCGCTGCTGTCGACCGAGACCGGCGGGCGCTTCCGCGCCACCGTCGTGCCGCTCGACGCCGACGGCGCGCCGCTCGTCTCCGCTGACGTGCGCGAGGCGCTCGCAGTCAAGAGCGGCGACCGCGTCAGTGTGACACCACTCCCGTAGCGGGGACGTTCTTCAACTTTCTCAACCAAGAGCACGAGGACACAGGTTCACACCGCGACCGAGGTTCCGACTCCAAGGCACCGCGATCGCAGGCCGAGCCGCCCGAAATTGTCCACGCGTGCCCGTCAGTGAACTTGCGATCACGGAATCTCAGTTGATTTAGTTGAAGAACGTCCCCGCTCCCGGAGCCCCGATGCCTGAGATCCTGCGCAGCGTCTCGCCTGCAGATCCGAGTGACGAGATCGGGCGCTTCCCGATCTGGGACGAGCTCGCGATCGACGAGGCGGTCGAGCGCGCGCGCGGCGCGTTTCCCGCGTGGCGCGACGTCGGCTTCGAGGCGCGCGCCGCGGCGCTGCGCCGCTTCCGCGACCACGCGAAAGCGCGCCAGGAGGATCTCGCGCAGCTGATCGCGCGCGAGGTCGGCAAGGCGCTCTGGGACGCGCGCGGCGAGGCGGCGCTGATCGCGCCGAAGGTCGACGTCACGCTCGACGAGGGCATGCGCTTCGTCGCGCCGATCGAGGCCGGCGCCGCGGCGCGCGCGGTTCATCACCCGCGCGGCGTGCTCGCGGTGCTCGGTCCGTTCAACTTCCCGGCGCATCTCCCGAACGGCCACATCGTGCCCGCGCTCGCGACCGGCAACTGCGTCGTGTTCAAGCCGAGCGATCTGACGCCGGCGGTCGGCGAGTGGATGGCGCGCGCGTGGCGCGATGCGGGCCTCCCGCCCGGCGTGTTCGAGCTCGTGCAGGGCCGCGCCGCCACCGGTCAGGCGCTCGCGCTGCACCCGCGCGTCGACGGCATCCTGTTCACCGGCTCGTGGAACGTCGGCCGCGCGCTCGCGAACGCGACGCTCGATCAGCCCGGCAAGATCCTCGCGCTCGAGATGGGCGGGAAGAACGCGATGATCGTCTGGCGCGACGCGGACCTGCGGCTCGCCGCCGCCGAAGCCGCGCTCTCGATCGCGTCGACGACCGGCCAGCGCTGCTCGTGCCTCTCGCGCATCTTCGTGCACCGCGAGGTCGAGGCGGAGTTCACGCAGCGGCTCGTGCGCGTGTTATCAGGGCTGCGCATCGGACCGCCGCTCGAGCCGGGCACGTTCATGGGCCCGCTCGTCTCGCGCGCCGCGTTCGACAAGCTGATGCGCTACCGCGCGCTCGCGAGCGAGGCCGGCGGCGAGCGCGTCTTCCGCGGCGAGATCGACCGCATCGCGCCGTACGTCGCGCCCGCGCTTGTACGCTTCGGCTCGCTCGCGCAGAGCCATCCGTATCAGCGCGACGAGATCTTCGGCCCCGAGGCGGCGCTGTATCCAGTCAGCGATCTCGACGAGGCGATCGCCGCGGTCAACGACTCGGACTTCGGCCTCGCGGCGTCCGTCGTGACGCGCGAGCGCAGGCACTTCGAGCACTGCATCGGCCGCGTGCAGACCGGCGTCCTCAACTGGAACCGCGGCACGGTCGGCGCGAGCGCGAAGCTGCCGTTCGGCGGCGGCAAGAAGAGCGGCAATTATCGCCCAGCCGCCGTCACCGCGACGCTCTACTGCACGGAGCCGCAGTCGATGCTGCTGCACGAGGGCGGCTTCGATCCGAAGTCGCTCCCACCCGGCGTTCCCGAGCCGTGAGAGCGAGCCGTCCCCAATGAGTGGCATGCAGCGCACCGTGTTGATGGGCGACCCGGCGCACTTCAGCGTGAAGGGCGGCGCGAACCCGCACACGCGCACGCGCTGGGGCACGAAGCGCAGCGTCGACCGCGCGCTCGCGCAGCAGCAGTGGTCGCGGCTGCGCGATCTACTGACCGAGCTCGGCGTGCGTGTGCTGGTCGTGCCGCCCGACCCGGCGCAGCCGGGCCTCGTCTATCCCGCGAACGCGGGCTTCCTCAGCGAGCTCGACGCCGAGAAGCCGCACGCGCAGAAGCGCTTCTACCTCGCGAACCTGCTGCCGACGCGCGCCGGCGAGAAGCCGCACTACCGCCGCGTGCTCGCCGCCGCCGGCTTCGACGTGCGCGAGATCCCCGAGCGCTTCCGAATGGAGGGCGAGGCCGACTTCTTTCCGGTCGCGGGGCACTACCTGCTCACGTTCGGTGGGATCGAGAAGCAGCGCTTCGTGCCGGCGCTCGCGATCCCGCCGTGGAAGCGCGTCTACGGCTTCCGCACCGACGTCGCGGCCGAGCCGCTGCTGCGCGAGCTCGTCGCGCCGGCCGGCGTGCACCGAATCCAGCTCGTGCTCGAGGCGCACTATCACGGCGACACCGCGCTGTGCGCGTTCGGCCCGCGCCGCGAGCATCTGCTCGTCTACCGCGCGGCGCTCGCGCCCGGCTGCTGGGAGAAGCTCGCGGAGATCTTCGGCGCGAAGCAGCTGATCGAGATCCCCGAGGCCGACGCCGAGCGCTACGCCGCGAACTCCTTCTGCTTCACGCGCCGCGGCGAGTCGTTTCTCGTGATGCCCGGCGGCATCTCCGACACGCTGCAGGGCCGCGTGCGCGAGCGCGGCATAACACCTCTCACGGTGGACGTCTCCGAGTTCCTGAAGAAGGGCGGCGGCAGCGTGAAGTGCATGATCGGAGACCTCGGGCCGACCGCGCTCGCGTAGCGCCCGCGCGCACGCGCGCTTCACGCGCGCGACACGCGGAGCGCAGCGCGCTGCGCGCAGCCGCCTCGATCTCGTGCGCGAAACCTCGCGCCCCTCGTCACGCGCGCCGCATAGCGTCTCCCTCGTTCGCCGGACCTGGGAAGCCGGCGAGCGCTCCAAAGGAAGGGGGATTTGTGCGGACTCTGAAGCAGCTCGCAGCGCCGTTCGCGGCGCTGCTGCTCGCGGGCCCCGCCGCTGCGACCACCATGTCGCTCCAGCTCTCCTGGCAGAACAGCCAAGGACAGACGCTGACGTGGAACGGCTCGCAGAGCGGAACGCCCACGGGCGAGGGTCAGGAAGAAGCGTTCAGCGGGCAGCATGTCGCAGGAACGTGGGTGCTCGGCTGGGATGCGACGGCCGACGCCGATCCGTTCGTGAACGGCTTCTTCTCGATCCAGAACAACTCGGCCATCACGCAGACCTACACGTTCACGGTGACGCTCCCGATCGCGCCGCCCATCGTGCCGGTGTCGGCGATCGGCGGCTCGATCGGCGTGACGGTCACCGACACGAACGGCAACGGCGTCGCCACCGTGGCGAGCGCCGGCGCCGGCTTCGTGTTCAACGCGAGCAACGACGGCAGCACGACGCTCCAGCTGTTGGGGCCGGGCTTCGCGCTGAGCGCGCCGTTCGCCGGCGGTTCGGCCACCGTTTCGGCGAGCGCCGGCCTGCCGGGCGGGACGATCGCCAGCATCGCGGCGAATGGATCGATCTCGATTACGCACACGTTCACGCTGACGCCGGGCGACGCGGTCGGGCTCACCAGCTTCTATCTCGTGAACCCGGTCCCGGAGCCGGGCACGCTCGCGCTGTTCGGCGCGGGTGCGCTCGGGCTGCTGCGGTTCGGAAGGCGGCGGGCGCCCCTGACGTTCTGATCTCTACCACCTCCCGCGCAACGAGCGGCCGGCCCCGCGCATCGGGGCCGGCCGCGTCTGATCGCAGCTCCGTTCGCCTACGGCTCACTGCGCGCCGCCTGCACCGCTTCGCGGTGCTGGGCGGCTTGCTCGAATGTCGGCGATCGCGATGTCCCGCACGCGGCGGTTTCCGGGCGATGCGATTGCGGCTGGGCGACGAGCTCGAGGTCGGTAGCGGAGAGAAGCGCGTGCTCGGGCCTGGCGACGTGCTGCTCGCGGAAGACACCACCAGCCGCGGCCACATCAGCCGCGCGCTCGATCGCGAGCCGCGCCGCTCGATCTTCGTCGCGCTGGAATGACGCGCGGCGCGCTCGCGCTTGCTAAAGCCGCGCGGCTCATGCTCCGTCTCACCAACCTCCGCCTTCCGCTCGACCACGACGACGCCGCGCTGCGCGCGGCGATCGTCGCGAAGCTCGGCATTCGCGACGCGGAGCTGCGCGGTTTCACCGTGCACAAACGCAGCTGGGACGCGCGCAAGCAGCGCGCGATCGCGTGGATCTACACGGTCGACTGTCAGGTCGCGGGCGAAGAGAAGCTGCACGCGCGGCAGGCGAAGGACGCGCACGTCAGCACGACCCCGGACATGCGATACCGCTTCGTTGGGCACGCGCCCGAGGGATTCTTCGCCGGCGATCGCGCGCGCCCGGTCGTCGTCGGCTTCGGGCCGTGCGGGATCTTCGCGGCGCTCGTGCTCGCGCAGATGGGGCTGCGGCCGATCGTGCTCGAGCGCGGCAAGCGCGTGCGGGAGCGAACGCGCGACACCTGGGATCTCTGGCGGCGCGCACGGCTCCATCCCGAGTCGAACGTGCAGTTCGGCGAGGGCGGCGCCGGCACGTTCTCGGACGGCAAGCTCTACAGCCAGATCAGCGACCGCCGCTTCCTGACGCGCAAGGTCCTCGACGAATTCGTCGCAGCCGGCGCGCCCGAGGACATCCTCACCTCCGGCAAGCCGCACATCGGGACGTTCCGGCTCGTCAGCATGGTCGAGAAGCTGCGCGCACAGATCGAGGCGCTCGGCGGCGAGGTCCGCTTCGAGCAGCGCGTCGTCGACCTGCGCATCGAGGACGGCGCGCTGCGCGCGCTCGTGCTCGCCGGCGGCGAGGAGCTGCGCGCCGATCACGTCGTGCTCGCGCCCGGCCACAGCGCGCGCGATCTGTTCGAAGCGCTGCACGCGCGCGGCGTCGCGATGGAGGCGAAGCCGCTCTCGATCGGGCTGCGCGTCGAGCACCCGCAAGCGCTGATCAACCGCGCGCGCTTCGGCCCGCATGCCGGCAATCCGCGACTCGGCGCCGCGGACTACAAGCTCGTGCATCACGCAGCGAACGGGCGCTCGGTCTACAGCTTCTGCATGTGTCCCGGCGGCACCGTCGTCGCCGCCACGAGCGAGCCCGGCCGCGTCGTCACGAACGGGATGAGCCAGTACTCGCGCGACGACCGCAATGCGAACGCCGGCCTGGTCGTCGGCCTGACACCGGATGATTATGCGCAGCGCCGCGCTGCCGACGGGCGCGTGCATCCGCTCGACGGCATCGCGTTCCAGCGCGCGTGGGAAGCGCGCGCGTTCGAGCTCGGCGGCGGCGATTACTCCGCGCCCGCCCAGCTCGTTGGCGATTTTCTGAAGGGCGTCGCTTCGAAGCAGCTCGGCGGCGTGCTGCCGTCGTACCGGCCGGGCGTGCGGCTCGCAAACCTCGCCGATTCCGCGCGGCCGAGCCTGCCGGCCTGGGCGCTGGACGCGATCCGCGACGCGCTGCCCGCGCTCGATCGCAAGCTGCCCGGCTTCGCGCGGCCCGACGCCGTGCTCACCGGCGTCGAGACGCGCACCTCGTCACCGCTGCGGATTCCGCGCGGCAAGGATCTGCAGTGCCTGAACGTGCGCGGGCTGTTTCCGGGCGGCGAAGGCGCAGGCTACGCCGGTGGGATCATGTCCGCGGGCGTAGACGGGATCGAGCTTGCGGAGGCGGTCGCACGCGAGGTGATCGGGATCGGAGCCTGAGCCCGGCGCGCGCCCTTCGCGCTTCAGCCGCGAGCGGCTGTAGACGGCGAACGGCTTGCCGGGCGGCGCGAGCTCGAACGTCTCGACGAACTCGTCGGGCGAGACGAGCTCGTACGTCTCGCGCGCTCTCCACGCGTCATCGAGGTTCTCGAAGTCCTCGCTGACGAACACCAGCTTCTCGGGCGCGCTCGCGCTCGGATCGAGCGCGTACGTGTTGACGAAACCCTCCGTGTGGAATTGGCGGAACACGATGCGCGCTCGCGCGCGGTCGTAGCTGAAGAAGCTCTCCTGCTCGTGGCGTTCGTCCTCGGGCTTCCCGGGCTGCGCGGGATAGAACGAGACGCTGCGCTCGTGCAGGAAGCGATCGCCGAGCACGAACGCGTAGCTGCGCTCGACGGTTCCCTCGCCCGGCTCGCCGGCCGCGCTGCCCGCCCAGTCCCCGACCAGGAAGCGAATCGCCGCGAAGGGGTCGGGCTTCGCGGCCGGTTGGTCCTCTGCGTGCGCTGCCAGCGCGGCAGCGAGCGCGATCGCGAAGGCAAATCCGGCGCGCAGGACTCTCCTCATGATCTCTCTCCTCAGATTCGGTCGACGAAGACGCGCTCTTTCGCGATCCAGATCGCGGAGCGCTTGAAGTCGATGAACTTCGCCTCGTCCTCGATCGCGCGGCGGCCGGCCTCGGCGACCTCGGGGCCATTGCGCGCCAACGTGCGATCGAACCAGACCTCCGCGTGCCCGAGATACGGAGCTGTTACGGTGCCGCGCGATTTGCGCAGCTCGTCCTCGAGCGGCGTCTCGAAGCGGTGTACCTGCTGGTAGCGGAGGATCCCCATCGCGTGCGCCTGCGCGCGGATCAACGGGCCGTGCATGACGCGCCAGTAGCGCTGCGCGTCAGCAAAGGAGAGCTGCGCGTGCTGGCGCAGCGGGAAGTAGAGCTTCACGAGCGGGCTGCACGGCCGCGCGAGCAAATTTTCCGGGCTCGGATTCACCTGCGGAAGCTCGTGCGTCAGGTAGAGCGGCGAATTCGCGAGATCGATGAACTTCTTCTCGTCGTCGAGCAGCGCCGTGCCGGCCACACGCCCGGCCTCGGTCGCGAGCACTTTGGCGAGCGCGTCCTCCGAATCCCACCACAGCTCGGCGACGCCGTCGTACGGCGTCTCCATGCCGCCGCGTGCGGTCGCGGCGGCCGCGTTCATCGCGTCCTCGAGCGTGTGCACCTGCACGTAGCGCAGGATGCCCAGCCGGGTCTGGAAGCTCGCGACCAGCGGGCCGTGCTCGTCGCGCCAGTAGCGCTGGAAATCGGGGAGCGACATGCCGCTCTTGCGGCGCAGCAGGAACACCAGGCGGATCATGGGCGCGCGCTCTCCGTGCTATCCCGCCGATCATCTCACGAGGAGGCCCGATGGATCGCCGGGAATTTCTGATGGGCAGCGCGGGCGGGATCGGGCTGATCGCAGCCGCGGAGCTGCTCGCCGCGAGCGGCGCGGCCGCGGCGCCCGAGGCGGGCGCGAGCGGCGGCATGGCCGGCGCGGGTGAGTCCAGCGCCGCGCTGCAGGAGCTTTGCTCCGTGCTCGGTCAGCTCGAGGCATCGTTCGCGACCGACGCGTGGGGGCTGCGCAGCCCGATGGATCACGCCGAGGCGCGCCGGCTCGTGATGTTCCACTTGCATCACGCGATCGAGGTCTACTTCGAGCCCTCGCCCGAGCGGCCGGCGTGGAAGCGCTTCGTCACGCCCGAGAAGAAGCTGCTCGGCGACAACCCGGACGCGATTTATTACGCGACGCCGATTTCGGCGGCGCACCGCTACCGGATCCGCGGCAACGTCGCGGGCGCGACGTACACCTCGTTCACGGTCGAGCTCGGCGGCGCGGACGGCGCGAACCCGTCCGGCCTCGGCGCGACGCTGAACGACGCCGAGCTCGAGATCGCACCCGACGGCAGCTACGAGATCGTTGCGAGCGCCGAGCAGCCGGAGCGCGGCAACTGGCTGCGACTCGACCCGAGCGCGAGCAGCCTCTCGACCCGCCACTACTACGAGCGCGAAATTTCGATCGCGGCGGATCAGCTCCACCACATCCCGCTCGCGATCGATCCGCTCGATCTGGCGGCGCCGCCGCCGCCGCCGAGCGATGCATCGGTCGCAGCCGGCATTCGCCGCGTCGCGAATTTTTTGCGCACCAGCGTCGCGCCGGCGCGCCGGGATCCTGCGCAGCTTCCGCCGTGGGTTTCGCTCATCCCCAATCAGTTCCCGCAGCCGAAGAAGGACGACAGCAACACGAAGGTGGGCTTCGCTGCGAAAGACAACGTGTACTCGATGGCGCCGTTCGTGCTGGCGCCGGGCGAGGCGCTGGTGATTCGCGGGCGCTTCCCGAAGTGCCGCTTTGCGAACGTCGTGCTGTGGAACCGGCACACGCACAGCTTCGACTACCGCTACCGGCGCGTTTCGTTGAACCGCAAGCAGACGCGGCTCGAGACCGATGGGAGCTTCAAGATCGTGCTGGCGGCGAGGGATCCGGGGGTGCCGAACTGGCTCGATACCGAGGGACGCTCGAGCGGCAGCGTGTTTTGGCGGTTCCAGTTGCCCGAGGAAGAGATCGCGCCTTTGGCTGCGCGCGTCGTGAAGATTGAGGACGTCGCGGGGGCCTAGGGCGAGTCTCTCGTTCGGGGCGCCGCTGCGCGGTGCGGCGGGGGCTCGCGCCGCTCACCCGCGTGACCGCGATGAATCGAGCGACGCGCCGTTCGAGGTCGCCCGCGATGCGTTTCGAGCTTGCGCGCGGCCACGCCTGGGGCTTCGCTCTGCAACCCCAGCCTCCCCGCGCAGCTGCTTGCCTTGCGTCGTCGCGCGCCGCTTCCTTCGAACCGACGCGCGGGCCCTCACGAGCGCCGTAGCCCGGCGCGTCGATCGTGAGCGTCGCGGCGGCGACGCCTGCGAACGCGCGCGCCTCGGCGAGAAAGCTCGTCGCGTCGCCGAAGCCCCAGTGCAGGAACAACACGCCCGCGCGCGGCGACTCGCCTGCGGGCGAGGCGAGGAAGCCGCGCACCGGAGCGCCGCCCGCGCCGGGAAGCTGGACTTCTCGTCGCGTGATCTCGGGCAGCGCGGCCATTCGCGCACGCTAGTCGCGTCGCACCGTTCGCGCCGACGTTTCGGGCAGTTACCGTCCGCGCATGCGAACGGCTCCGTTCACGGTCGGCATCGTGCAGGAATGCGCGGGCGATGCGGATCTCGCCGCGAACACGGCGCGCCAGATCGCGCGCGTACGCGAAGCGCACGCGCAGGGCGCGCGCGTGATCTGCCTCCAGGAGATGTTCAACGCGCCCTACTTCTGCAAGAAGCAGGAGGCGGCGCGCTTCGATCTCGCGGAGCCGATTCCGGGGCCGACTACGCAGCGCATGCAGCAGCTGGCGCGCGAGCTCGGCGCGGTGCTCGTGGTGCCGCTGTTCGAGCGCGAAGCTGCCGGCGTCTACCGCAACTCGGCCGCGATCGTCGACGCGGACGGTGCGCTGCTCGGCGTCTACCGCAAGATGCACATCCCCGACGACCCGCTCTATTACGAGAAGTACTACTTCGCGCCCGGCGAGGCGGCTCCGGTGCCGGGCGCCGCGGCTTCGTCGCACGGCTTCGCGGTGTGGCAGACGCGCTTCGCGCGCATCGGCGTGCTGATCTGTTGGGATCAGTGGTACCCGGAGGCGGCGCGCATCACGGCATTGTTAGGGGCGGACGTTGTCTTCTACCCGACAGCGATCGGCTGGCACCCGTCCGAGAAGGCCGCGTTCGGCGACGCGCAGCGCGCGGCGTGGCAGACGATCCAGCGCGCGCACGCGATCGCGAACGGCGTGTTCGTCGCGTCGCCGAATCGCGTCGGCTTCGAGGGCGAGCCGGGCACCGACGGGATCGAGTTCTTCGGGCACTCGACGATCTACGACCCGTTCGGGCGCATCCTCGCCGAGGCGAAGACCGAGCCGACGACGCTGGTCGCGCGCTGCGATCCCGCGCTCGCCGAGGAGACGCGACGCAACTGGCCGTTCCTGCGCGATCGCCGCGTCGACGCGTACGGCGGCATCACCAAGCGCTGGCTCGCCTGAAGAGCTAGGGAGCATGGCGGAACGACGAGCCGGCGAGCCGAAGCCGCCGCTGCGGATGCCGGCGGAGTGGGAGCCGCACCGCGCGACCTGGATCGCGTGGCCGCACCACGAGCCGGACTGGCCGGGCAAGCTCGCGCCGATTCCGTGGGTGTACGCGGAGATCGCGCGCGTGCTCGCGCTGGGCGAGCGAGTCGAGGTGTTGTGCCACGACGCCGCGGTGCGCGAAGACGCGCGCGCGAAGCTCGCCGCGCACCACGTGCCCAGCGAGCGCGTGCGCCTGCACGTCGTGCCGAACGATCGCGCCTGGCTGCGCGACTCGGCGCCGAGCTTCGTGCACGATGCGAACGGCGCCGTCGCGCTCGCGAGCTGGCGCTTCGACGCGTGGGCGAAGTACGAGAACTACGCGCACGACGCGCGCGTCGGCGCGGCGATCGAACGCATCACCGGCCTCGCGCGCGTGCTGCCGTGCCGGCCCGACCGCGGCGACGGCTCGCTGCTCCAGCCGGCGGACGCGGAGGTGCCGGACGCGCGACGCATCGTGCTCGAGGGCGGCTCGATCGACGTGAACGGCGCCGGCCGCCTGCTCACGACCGAGGAGTGCCTGCTGTCGCAGGTGCAAGAACGAAACCCGGGCCTCGGCCGCGCCGAATACGAGCGCGCGTTCGCCGAGGCATTGGGGATTCGCGAGACGATCTGGCTGGGCGACGGCTGCGCCGGCGACGACACACACGGCCACGTCGACGACATCGCGCGTTTCGTCGCGCGTGACGTGGTGGTGCTCGCGTACGAGGAGGACCCCGCGGACGAGAATCACGCGAGCTCGCGCGACAACGCGCAGCGGCTCGCGCACGTGCGCGATCTGCGCGTCGTGAAGCTCCCGTACCCGCGCCCGGTCTGGATGGACGGCGTCCGTCTGCCCGCGAGCTACGCGAACTTCTACATCGCGAACGGCGCGGTGCTCGTGCCGACGTTCAACGACGCGAACGACCGCGTCGCGCTGAACGCGCTCGCCGCGTGCTTCCCGGACCGCGCGCTGATCGGCATCCATGCGGTCGACCTGGTCTGGGGCCTCGGCACGCTGCACTGCCTCACGCAGCAGGAGCCCGCCTCCGCCGGCCGCGCGCCCGCGTAACAGCGGGTCTGACCCCGCTGCTGCGCCGCGCTTCGCGTCGCGGCCGGACTCGCGCGCTCACGCCCGCTCGAGCACGACCACCGGAATCTCGCGCGTCGTCTTCGACTGATACTCGTCGTACGCCGGCCAGATCTTCGTCATCACGCCCCAGAGCCGCGCGCGCTCCTCGGCCGCCGCGGTGCGCGCGGTCGCCGCGAACTTGTCGGCCGCGATCTGCAGGCGCACACGCGGCTGCGCGGCGAGGTTCTTGTACCAAGCCGGGTGATCCGGCGCGCCGCCGCGCGAGGCAACGATCACGACGCGCTCGCCATCGCGTCCGTAGATCAGCGGCAGCGTGAGCGGCGTACCGCTCTTGCGCCCGGTCGTCGTCAGCAGCAGACACGGCACGCCGTTCCAGAGGTGCCCGTCCGCACCGTTCGTCGCCTGATAACGCTTCAAGTGGTCCGCGATCCAGCCCGGCAGCTCGCTCTTCGTGTCCGCCATCGAAGTCTCTCCTCGCATGCGCGCGCCGTAACTCTACCTTGCGCGCCCGAGGAGCCGAGCCTGCCGATCGCGATCTTCGTCGACGCCGACGCGTGCCCCGTGAAGGACGAGGTCTACGTCGTGGCGACGCGCTACGGCCTGCCGGTCGCGCTCGTCGCGAACGCGCCGATGCACGTGCCGCACGGCTTCGGCGTGCAGCTGATCGTCGTCGACGAGGGACCCGACGCAGCGGATGACTGGATCGTCGAGAACGTGCAGCCCGGCGACATCGTGGTTACCGCGCACATCCCGCTCGCCGCGCGCAGCCTCGAGAAGAGTGCGCTGGCGCTCGGCAGCGACGGCCGCGAGTTCACGCGCGAGATGATCGGCGACGCGCTCGCGACGCGCGCGCTGAAGAGCGACCTGCGCGGCGCCGGCCAGCACACCCACGGCCCGCGCACGCTCACGAGCCGCGATCGCTCGCGCTTCGCGGAACGGCTCGACGCGCTCGTGAACCGGAGCCTGCGCGCCGCTGGCGAGGGCGGTTAGCGCGGCTCAGCGCTCGCGAATCGCGAACTCCGGCAGCGTGAGCCGCCCGCCGTGGCAGCGCGCACAGCGAGACGGCCGCGCCGGCTTGTCGCGGCGCGTGAACACGAAGCCGCACTCGAGGCACTCGGCCGGCGTAATCACGAGCTCCGCGCCGCGCGCGCGCAGCGTCTTCGCGAGGTGCACGAGGTGATCGAGCACCTCCTTCTCCGACGCGCCGACCGCCTTCGACAGATCGCGCGCCGTCGCCGGCCCCGCGCGCAGCGCGAGCGCGAGGTCCTGGCGCACGGTGTGCGAGCGCGACTCGAGCTGCGGGTCGCGGCGTTTCATCCCGGCCACGAGAAAACCCGACGAGCGTCGTCCATCGCGCGATCGTATCCGCGCTGCGGCGCGGTACGATCGCCGTTCTCGTTCGGAGGAATGCCCGATGCCCGCCTCCTTCCACGACTTCTCGCAGAAGACCATCGAGGGCGCGCAGCAAGCGCTCTCCGATTACAAGGGCAAGGTGTTGCTGGTCGTCAACGTCGCGTCGCGCTGCGGGCTGACGCCGCACTACGCGGGCATGCAGCTGCTGCACGACGAGTACCGCGCGCGCGGCTTCGCGGTGCTCGGCTTCCCGTGCAACCAGTTCGCGGGGCAGGAGCCTGGCAGCGAGGCCGAGATCAAGACGTTCTGCAGCACGAGCTACGGCGTCTCGTTCCCGCTGTTCGCGAAGCTCGACGTGAACGGCGCCGGCCGCGCTCCGCTCTACGCGTGGCTGACTTCTCAGGCGACGAAGCCCGACGGCGCCGGCGACATCGCGTGGAACTTCGCGAAGTTCGTGGTCGGGAAGGACGGGCAAGTCGCCGCGCGCTTCAACCCGCGCGTCGAGGCCACGGCGCCCGAGGTGCGCGCGGCGATCGACACGGCGCTCGCGAAGTAGCCGCGGGCCGAGCAGTACGCGGCAAACGCCGTCACCTCACATGTGACGGATGCGAGGCGCGATTCGTCGCGATCTCTCATTGGCCGCGCCCTCGCGTCGCCACGCGCAACGGGTTTCCTGAGCGCATCAGAGAGACCCCATGCTCCTCCAGTTGTTGGGTCTCTCGGGGCCGGCTTGCCTCCCGTCTCGGCGAGCCGGCCCTTTTTTTCCGAGCTCCGCTCGGCTGCGAGGACTCCGCCTCGCTGCGCGCCGCCTGCACCGCTGCGGGTGCTGGGCGGCTTGCTCGAACGTCGGCCATCGCGGCGTACCGCGCGCGGCTGCGGCTCGCTGCGGCGTGAGCCTCAGCGCAGCCCGAAGTCCCACCCATCTCCGCGGCGGTAGCTCGACAGGATTCGCCGCGCGGTGTTGGTGATGTGCACCTCGTCCGGGCCGTCGTAGATCCGCGCGAAGCGCGCGCTGCGGTACATGCGCTCGAGCGGCGTGTCCTCGGTGACGCCCTTCGCGCCGAACACCTGGATCGCGCGGTCGATCACGTTGTGCAGCATCGACGCGCCGACGACCTTGATCAGCGCGATCTCGACGCGTGCCTCGTCGCCGCGGTCGATCTTCTCGGCCGCGCTGAGCGTCAGCATGCGCGCGGCCTGGATCTCGGCCGCGCTGTCGAATACGAACTTCTGGATCAGCTGCTTGTCCGCGAGCGGGCCGCCGAACGCGACGCGCGAGTTCGCGCGCTCGCACATCAGGTCGAATGCGCGCTGCGCCTGCCCGAGCCAGCGCATGCAGTGGAAGATGCGCCCGGGCCCGAGCCGCTTCTGCGCGATCTTGAAGCCTGCACCGCGCGGCCCTAACAGGTTCTCCTCCGGTACGCGCACGTCGTCGTATTGCACCTCGCAATGTCCGCCGTGGTGACCCATCACCTTCACGTCGCGGAGGATGTCGTACCCGCGCGTGCTGGTCGGAACGATGATCATGCTGAACGCGTCGTGCGCCGGCGCGTTCGGCTCGGTGCGCACCATCACCGTCGTATAGGCCGCGCGATCGGCGCCGCTCGTGAACCACTTGCGGCCGTTGATCACCCACTGCCCGTTCTCGAGCCGCGCGGTCGTCTTCAGCTGCGTCGGATCGGAGCTCGCGACGTCGGGCTCCGTCATTCCGAAGCTCGGAAAGATCTCGCCCTCGACGAGCGGCTTCAGGTACGCGTCGCGCCACTTCGGCGACGCGTAGAGGTGCAGCATGATCGAGTCCTGCAGCGAGTGCGTGCCGAGCGCCACCATCGCGAGCTCGGAGCGGCCGACGACTTCGTTCACGTAGACGTAGTCGAGGAACGGCATTCCACCGCCCCCGATCTCCTTCGGATGCCCGAGCGCCCACAGCCCGGCGCGCTTCGCGTCGGCCATCAGGCCGCGCACGATCTCGCGGCCCTTCTCATCACCGCGGCTCTCGATCAGCGGCTCCGCGGCATAACACTTCTCCTCGACGAAGCGCCGCACGCGCTCGCGGACTTCCTGGACGTGCTCGGGAATCTGGAAGCTCATCTCGGTCCTCCTCGCGGAAGACGCTACGCCGCGCGGGTCGCCGCCGCCTTCGGTCAGCTGCGCGCGAAGCGGTGTTGTGCCAGCCAGCCGCCCGCAGCCGCGAGCGGGATCTGGACGACGAGGCCGACGTACACGTGCCAGGCCCAAGGCGTCGCCATCAAGAGGAAAGGCAGGCCAACGAGCAGCGCTACCGCGCCAGCGGCCGCTCCGTGCTGGACGAAGCGGAAACCGGCCCAACGCGCGGCCACGTACCCGCCAACCAACGTGAGAGCGGAGCCCAATCCGTAGGCGAGCGCGACGAACATCGGAGCCGTCGGGAGCTCCTTCTGCACCTGGTCGGGCGGGAGGCCCCGCGAGAGCAGCATCGCCGCGGCGAGCGAAGCGACGACGACGCCGAGCACCTGGCTACCGCCGAAGTCGATCAGCGCGCCTCCAACGAAGACGGGCAGGAAACGAAACCGTTTGGGGGAAATCGGCGGAGGCTCGGGCAACGCGGCCGACGGGGGCTGATACGGATCCATCGCGCTGCTCCTTGCACCGCCCGCGCGATCATAAGCCGACGGTCGTCGCCCCCCGATCGCTCCGCTTTCGCGACGCGGAACTCCTTCCTAAGGTTCCTCGCCATTCGCGCGCCGAGTCCCGGAGGCCTGCCCGCATGTCCGCTCTCGAGCACTTCGACGTCCTGATCGTCGGCGCCGGGCTGTCCGGCATCGGCGCCGCGTATCACCTCCAGGACAAGTGCCCGCGGCGCACCTACGCAGTGCTCGAGGGGCGCGACGCGATCGGCGGCACCTGGGATCTGTTCCGCTACCCGGGCATCCGCTCCGACTCGGACATGCACACGCTCGGATACAAGTTCAAGCCGTGGACGAACGCGAAGGCGATCGCTGACGGTCCGTCGATCCTCGCGTACGTGAACGAGACTGCGCGCGAGTACGGCATCGACCGCCACATCCGCTTCGGGCACTGGGTGAAGCGCGCCGCGTGGTCGAGCGAGACGGCACGCTGGACGGTCGAGGTGGAGCGCGGCGAGACGCGCGAGCTCGTGCGGCTCAGCTGCAACTTCCTGTTCATGTGCAGCGGTTATTACGACTACGAGCGGGGCTACACGCCGGAGTTCGCCGGCCGCGACGACTTCCGCGGGCGCATCGTCCACCCGCAGCAGTGGAGCGAGGACGTCGACTACGCCGGCAAGCGCGTGGTCGTGATCGGCAGCGGCGCCACCGCGGTGACGCTCGTGCCCGCGATGGCGGAGCAGGCCGCACACGTGACGATGCTGCAGCGCTCGCCCACCTACATCGTCTCGCAGCCCGATCAGGACGGCATCGCGAATGCGCTGCGACGCTGGCTGCCCGAGCGCCTCGCGTACGGCATCTCGCGCTGGAAGAACATCCTGCTCGGCATCGTGCTGTTCCAGTTCTGCAAGCGCTGGCCCGAGCGCGCGAAGCGGCTCTTCATCGGCGCGGTGCGCAAGGAGCTCGGC
>Ga0187893_10004047_pt1 | contig 28527 bp, 22 predicted proteins | sample MA1701074metaG_FD_139574 | JGI IMG/M metagenome (GOLD analysis project Ga0187893, IMG submission 139574) | White microbial mat communities from a basaltic lava cave in the Kipuka Kanohina Cave System on the Island of Hawaii, USA - MA170107-4 metaG ...
ACGAAGCATGGCGCCAAAAGCGCCCGGCCCGCAGGGTTGCGCCCGGATGAACTTCCACGAGTCTTGGGTCTTCGAATATTCAGGGCGCAACAAACCCTACACGGACTTATGAATGGGGGCCCTAAGGCGGTCAATGGTGCGCCGAGCCTCCACACCAAGGATCTCGCTCGAGCAGGCCGACTGGCATTTCCCCCAGATCTCGATCGGCTTTCCCTGATGCAAAATCACCATCAGGACCGTGCTCGTATCGAGGTAAATTGTCACCGCCTATCCCGGTCCTCCCGAAGGAGGCGAACAACATCGATGGGCTTCAAAAGACGCACTCCGCGAATCTTCTTGAGGTCGCTGATCGGCCGGCGAGGACCCTCGATGCGGAAGCCCCCGATCGCCTCGTCGTAAGGAATCAAGCGTGCAATGGGGGTCTTTCGGTCGTAGACGACGATCGTCTCACCCTTTCGGACTCTGGCGAGGTACTCGCTGAGGTGGGCCTTCAGCTCGGACACCTCGGCTTCTTTCATGACCAGATTAAGACCTGATGTGGTCACGTAGTCAAATCGGTCGCTCGTTCGGCGGCGGAGTTTCGACCGCCCGTGCGGCCGCCACTGCCTGGAACCTCTCCCTCGTGACCGTGTGCTTGGCGCCGCAGCGGGGGCACTCGGCCTCGATCGAGCTTTCGCCCCGGAAGAGCTCGCCGGGGTTCTCGCGGTAGACCTCCGCGACGACCCGGGCAATGCAGTCGATGTCGCACCCGCAGCGGAAGCCCACGGTTTGCTCGCTCACCAGCTTCGAGTCGATCCCCTTCTCAAGAGCGAACGCCTCGGATGCCCCGACCGAGCAGAACCACGGCGCTTCGACGTCCGGCAGGGAAAGGAGAAACGCCACTCGGGGATCGCCCACGTGGAAGTAGCGGCCCGGCTGCTGGTCCGACCTGCGGCAGAACTGCTCGACCATGGCGAAGATATCGATGCCTTCCACCTCGACCTTGGACGTCTGGACTCCCACGAACGGCCTCGTCGTCTGCGAGATGAAGACGTTTCGGGGGGCGCGCTTCACGGCACCGCGGAAGGCGCGCCCCACGACCGTCCGCTCGGTCGCGGATCCCGTGAAGAAGAGATTCAGGGGCGGCTTCTGGATTCCGATCGTCCAGCCGAAACTCTCGAATCGCGGTCGGGAGACGAGGTAACAAGCGAGAGCGGAAAGGCCGTCGCGGAGGAGGTGCAGAGTCAGGTCGTCGTGACGGATCCCGGTCGAGAGGAGGTGCAGATCGAGGTCGCGGTGGAGCGGAGATGGATCTCCGATGGCAAGGAGGGCGTTTCGCCGCCGCTCGACGAACGTCCGGAAGGTTGCTCCATCGACTTCTGCCATCACCTGCGCATCTCCACGGAAATCTTGCCGGCTGCCGTGGCGAGGTCAAGGAGGCTTCGCCAAGGAAGGTATGGACGCCCCGGGGCGTTTTTCCCAAGATGACGCCTCGATCATGGGAACCCAGGAGGGAGATCTTCCAGATGCAAAAGAGTGGATCCGAGCCGCCGCGGAAAACCCCCCGGCGTGATTTTCTCAAACAGTCCGGCGCGGGCGTCGCGGCCCTCGCGGGGATCGGCTGGAGTGAAGGAACGGCGGCTCAGGAGTCGCCGCGTCCCGTCTCTCGAAGCGAAATCCCTCCCCACCGCCCGCTCATCGTCCCGGGCGTTTATCTCTACGCCGACCGCCAGAGCGCGGCGCCGGGCGAGGAGGTCTCCTTTCACGTATCGAGCACCATCCCGTATCACTTCTCCGTCTGCCGGCTCGGTCTCAAGGTGGATGACCCGGCGGGCGATGGGATCCTCCACCGATTACCCAGGATGATGCCGATTCCCCAGGCGATCCACCCCGGTTCGTACATCCACGTCGAGCGGGGGCTCGCAGGCCCGATCCAGGCGCTCTCGATCGAGTGCTGGCTGCGACCGGCCAGGCGGCCGAAGCCCGCCGTGATCCTCGGCCAGCTCGACCGCCGCGGATCGGCCGGTTTCGGCCTTCTGATCGAGCCTCCGGGAACCGTATCGTTTTACCTTGGCGACGGGGGAGATTTCCGCGAGCCGAACCTCCACCTCGGCCCCGAATCCGCCGCAAAGCCCGAAGAATGGCGCCACGTCGTAGCCACGTGGGACGGCGCCGAGAAGTCGCTCTGGATCGACGGACGGCTCGCCGGCCGCTGGCCCTTCTCCGGACCCGCCGCGGCGGGCGACGCCCCGCTCAGGATCGGCGCCGCAGGCGAGGGCGGCCACGCCAGCCTGTTCTTCGACGGCGACATCGCCGCGCCGGCCCTCTACGCCGCGGCGCTGTCTCAGGAAGAGATCGAGAGCCGCTTCCGATCGCGAGCGCTGGGTTCCATCGAGCACGCGTCGCTCCTCGCCGCCTGGCCCCTCTCCGAAGAGCGCGGCGACCGCGTCGCCGACGCATCGCCCCACGGCCACCACGGACGCATCATCAACCACGCCACGTGGATGATCGGAGGCCCGAGCTTCCGGAGCGACGTCGCCCGCTTCGGCGGCTACGATCCGGCGGCGGACCCCGAGCGCAGCCACGCGCTCCGCCTTGCCTCCGATGACCTCTACGACTGCCGTTGGATGCCGATCCACCGATTCAAGATCCCGGAGAGCGCGCGCTCAGGGTTCTACGCGGGGCGCATCGAATACGAAATCGATGGAAAGCCCTATCTCGGCCACGCGACCTTCATCGTCCGCAAGAATCCGCGCGCGGAGAAGGCGCCGGTTCTGCTCCTGGCGGCGACGAACACGTGGCGCGCCTACAACGCCGCGCCGTTCGGCGTCCCGCGGCCCGGCATGAAGCAGCTCATGGGGACGGATGGGCTCCCGAATTCGCCCGGCGATCCGCCCGCGTTTTCTTTCTACCGAAACCACGCCGGTGGTCAGGGCACGTACCAGGTCGGTCTGCGCATGCCCTGGCCCGCGGGGGGACCGTACGTCCTCTACGGCGGGCCGACCGACTACAGCCATCTCATGCGGGCCGACCGCTTCGCGCAGGTCTGGCTTGAGCGGGAGGGCTACCGCTACGACGTCGCTGCCGACCTCGACCTCCATCGCGATCCGGAGCAGCTCGACGGCTACCGCGCGTTCGTCATCAACGGCCACAGCGAGTACTGGTCGATCCCGATGGTCCAGGGACTCGAGCGGTACCTCAAAGCGGGGGGCAATGCGATCGTCCTCTCGGGCAATTCGCTTTTCTGGCGCGTGAGCTTCAACGACGAGGGGACAATCCTCGAGTGCCGCAAGGTCGACGCCCCCGGCGAGCAGCTTCCCCCCTCGCGCCGCGGAGAATGCTGGCACAGCCACGACGGCCGCCGCGGCGGCCTCCTGCGCGAGTGCGGCCATCCAGGTTGGAAGCTCATCGGCCTCGAGACGCTCGGCTGGAACAACCAGGGCGATCCGGCGCAGTTCGGCCCCTACCGCGTCGCCGATCCCGACTATTTCCTTTTTCGCAGGCCCGAGGACCTCGGACTCCAGCGCGGCGATCCGATCGGCCAGGGAGCCGCAGGAGGGCTCCCGCGCGCAAACGGGCACGAGATCGACGTCCGCCTCTCGACGCTCTCGGCGCTTCAGGAGAAGTCGAACCCTCCGGGCGTTTCGGTACCCGCCGATCCCCCCGGGATCCGGCTCCTGGCGAACGGAGAGATCGCCTGGAAGCGCGGCGGGGCGGCCTTCGACTATTTCTTCCGCCCCGTGCGCCCCGCGACGGACCAGGGCGGCGAGATGATTTACTGGGAGCGCCCGGATGGCGGACGAGTCTTCAACGCGGGCTCGATCGGAGCCGGCTGGGCGCTCGAAGCCGACCCGAAGTTCCAGGGGCTCCTGAGGAACGTTCTCGCGCACTTCGGGGTGAGGAAGGGAGGAGGGTGACGGGGACCGCTGACGCGACCGCATCCGCGTCCGGGTCCGCAGCCGCAGCCGGAGCCGCGGCCGGATCCGCGGCCGGATCCGCGGCCGGATCCGTGGCCGCAGCCGGAGCCGGAACCGCATCCGTGTCCGCGTCCGCATCCGCGGGTGGACTCCGGCCCCGCTGACTCCAAGCGCATTCGAGCGAGGGCTTTTTCCTCCTTCCCTTTTTTCGGGCCTCAGCGGCGGGGCGTGAAGGCCCGAAAAAAGGAAAGGAGGCCTCAATCTCATGTTCGATGCGCTTGAAGTCAGCTTGGAGCTCGTTCGATCACTCCGGGAGCCGCTTTCCGTTGTCCGCTCTCGGGATCCCCAGCTCTTCGATCAGATCCGGAGGGCCGCCACATCGGTGGTCTTGAATCTCGCGGAAGGCCGCCGGCGGCTCGGCAGGGACCGACTCAACCACTGGCGCATCGCCTCCGGAAGCGTCGACGAGGTCCGGGCGGCGCTCAGGCTCGCTTCTGCCTGGGGCGATCTCGATCCCGAGCGCTCCGCGACCTCGGTCCGGCTCGCGGACCGCGTCGCGGCAATGGCCTGGAGGCTCACCCACTGACCCATCGGGCGGACGCGGATCCGGCGCCGGATGCGGTACCGGATGCGGCTGCGGTACCGGATGCAGATCGCGGTTGCGGTCGCGGTTCCGGATGCGGATGCAGATGCGGAAGCGGTTCCGGCCTCGGATGCGGCCCCCCGGCACCGGCGGCGGCTGCGGTCTCCGCGGGACGTCCGATCAGCTCATTCCCAGGCCGCGGAGCCGCACCGGGCGGCCCTTCTTCGCCGACAGATCGGCCGCGAAGATCGTCTGGAAGGACTTCATCGCCTCTCCCAGGCTCGTCAGCGGCATCTCCTTCCCCTTCTCGACCGCTTCGAAGAACGCTTCGAATTGCTTCTCGTAGGGGTGGTCCGCGACATCCCCCGAATCCATCATCTTCACCGAAAGTCGGCACCAGCGATGCTTGTCGAGCCCGCCGAGCTTGTTCGAGTGGAACTTGTCGTCGAGGAGGCTCCCCTCGCTGCCGACGAGGTGCGTGTGGAAGTAATACGGCTGCCAGCAGTCGATGACGGAAGCGACCTTCCCCACCGCGCCGCCGCGGAACTTGAGGATCGTCGCGCTCGTCGTCGGGTACTCGTACGCGCGGAAGGTGCGGTGCCGCGAGCCCGTCGCGTAGCTCATCACCTCCACGACGTCTCCCCTCATGCAGAGGAGGAGCGCATCGAGCGCGTGGCAGCCGGCCGAGAGGAGGCTGCTGCCGCCGGCGGTCCTCTGGACGTTCCAGCGGAACTGGCCGTACCACGGGCCGATGCCGTGGTAGTAGTCCACCTCGCCGTAGTGGATCTCCCCGAGGAGGCCGCTGTCGATGACCTCCTTGGTCGTGAGGAACTGGCTCGAGAAGCGCCCTTCGAAGCAGACGCAGGTCCTCACGCGGGCGCGCCGGACGGCCTCGTGAAGGGCGAGGCAGTCGTTCCAGCTCAGGGCGATGGGCTTCTCGATAATGATGTGCTTCCCCGCTCTGGCCGCGGCGATGGCCTGGCGGGCGTGCATCTGGGGCAAGCTGCCGATGGAGACGGCGTCGATATCCGGCCGCGTGAGGAGAGACTTCAGATCGCGGTAGCAGGCGATGCGGCCGCCGTGCTTGGCGCTGAGTTCATCGGGATCGAGGGGGCGTGAAGAGCAGATCGCCGCGACCTGGGCGCGCGATGTTGCGTTCAGGGCCGCGATGTGCGCCCCCGCGGCCCAGCCGTAGCCGACGACGCCGACGTTGAACTTCCTCATGGGCCGGTTTCCTACCAACCGGGAGTGGAAAGTTCAAGGGAGCGAAGAGACGAGCGTCAAGGATATGTCGCCCGAGAAGTCGTCGAAACTGAGGGCCACGGTCCAGAGCCCAGGAACGCCCGCCGGCGAAGTGTAATCGACGTGGAAGATGTCGCCTCCGCCGACGATCCAGGTGTCGTCGGCTCCATAGAGGTTGTTGAGGACCACGGTGCCGCGGGCGTCCAAGATCTGGAGCCAGAGGACCCCGCCGAAGTAGTCGTCGATGCTCAGCTCCATGCGGACCACGGTGTTCTCGGTCTGCCAGTCGTAGAACTCGGGCCCATCCTCGAACGAGACCTCGCGGTCGAGGACGAAGGCCTCGGGACCGGTCGCGAGGTCCGTGTCGTCGTGGTCGCTGCAGGACGGGGCGGCAATCGCGAGAAGAAGCGCCGCCAGAGGGGAGGCGCGGAAGACCGTTGCTTGCGGGTTCAAAGTTCACCTCGCTCCCAGCTCCACACGGGAACTTGCGCATGGTATCACCGGCGGAGGTGAAGTGAGAAGGGTGAAGGCAGGATAGCTCCTGATCGTCGCTACGGGAGAACGCGGAGTGCTGTGCAAGCCCGGGTGAGGACCCGATCCAGCTCAAGATGCGTCGGAAGTTCCAGGGGCCGATATCCAGGCGCAGATGGAACCGGTCCATAGGCGATCAGTCCCACTTCGTCCATCACCTGGTTGGCGGCGATCGCGAAGAAGATCGTCCGTTTAAGGTCGATCTCATCCACCACCCTGATCGCCATGAAAAGGAAGCTCAAAGGTTTGCTCCGGCGGAGCCAGGTCTTGAGATCGCTCGTCGGGCCTCCCCCCTTTCCCTCGGTCCGGGCCCATTCCGCCTTGAGATCGATGGTCTTGAGGCTTGCTTCCTTGATTCGCTTGTCGAGATCCGACTGCTGCCAGCGAGAGACGCACCGCGGCACGATGGCATTGTACATCGCGAACAGAGGGGCACAGCCCGGGCTCCCGCAGACGCGCTGACTGGTCCTCCGAACCACGACTATCTCGAGGCCGCGATCCTGTTTCGGCTACGGGCGGCGCGGGCGCGGGCCCGGCGGCGGCCGAGGAGGTTCATCCGCGATCGAGACAGGTCGACAATCTCGCGGACGGAAACTCCGGCCCCTTCGCAGAGAATCACCTCGTCAACTCGGGCGATGGCCTCGCGCATCGGCTGTTCGCTTCCATTTTTTAGCGCGCCATCGACCCGCTTCGCCAACGAGGCAAGCGGCTCGCGTTTCCTCTCCATCAATTCCTTCGACGGGACCAGGACTCGGTCGGCTTCGCGAGGCTCCAGTTTGAGGACACCACCGCCGTAGCTTCGACCGATCCGCTCGCAAGAGAGGAGGGTGGCGGAATTATAGAAGGCCACGCTGAACGGACCATGCAACCTTCGGGGAAGTCCTTTGAGGCGGATCGTGAGAAGCGTATTCGCCGCCACGACGCGCGCTTGATTGAGGCAAAGCCGAGGGATGGCATCCGACATGTAGGTCAAAAAGGCCTCCGGGACAATCACGCCGGGCACGACGTGCCACGGAGAACGAACTCGGCATTTGTAGCGAAGAGACACGCCTTTGGCCTCTCCGAATCTCGAGTAAGCCTCCTCTTCTTTCGTCAGCTCGCATTGCGGACTCCAAAGGAGGCAACGTTCGTTCCGGACTCTCATCGCCTGCAGGTCGGCGCGGGTGACGACCCTCCCCTGGATCTGGCGAGCGCGAATCAACGCCGGCTGAAGCGATCTCTCGGGCAGCCTCCAGTCAGAGACCTCCTCTTGCGTCAAGACGAAGAAATCGTTGGCACCGCTGACGAAACCGATGCTCGCCTTGCCGAAGCGCTCGAGCGGACAGAAAAACCCCGTCGCGGCCATTCGATCCAGAACCCTCAGACCCGAGCAATCCGTGAACCCCGGCACCCACTTGAGCGGCTCCACTCCCGGCGCAAAGATCTCCTCTCTCGCCAGGAGGAGATCGATCTTCGCCAGGTCTCCGCCGTCTTCAGCCTCCACGAGTCCGAGATGCCCCGAAGGGCCGACTCCCTTGCCCTCCGCGAGGAGGACGACCACCTCCTCCTCGACATCGGGAAACACCGCCTGCCGGAAGGAAACGATGTGGACGCTGGCGAACGATTCCCGCAGGTGCTTCTTCAGCGGCGCGGCGTAGGAGGCGTGGATCAGCTCCGCCGGAAGGATGAGCGCCAACCGACCGCCGAGCTTGATGAAGCTGACCGCGTGGGCGACGAAGGGCGCCCAGGAAGAGGTCAATCGATTCAAGGCCACACCAGCCCCGTGTGCGCGCCGCAGCGCCTCGTCCCGCGAGGCACCGCTGAAGTCCTGGTACCGGATGTAGGGGGGATTCCCCACCACGGCGTCCACCATCAACTCGTTCTCTGAATCAGGTCCCTGAGGCCCAATCGAGAAGAAATTGCCGTTGCGGACGTTTACCTGAGGAACCTTGAGGATCGAGCGGAGAGCTTCGCCGGTGATCCGAGTCGCTTTCGGATCGACGTCGATGCCGATGACCGACCTCGATGCCTGCGAAGGACGGGAGCCGAGCGCGAGGAGTCTGCGGGCCACGGACTCTAGAAAGACCCCATCGCCGCAGGAAGGGTCGAGGATCACCTGGCCGGGGCTCCGGACCGCCCAGTCGACCATGGGACGGACCAGCTCCGGAGGAGAATAGAAGGCTCCTCGCCCCTTTCGACCCTCCCGCTCGACGGCGTTTCTCTTCACGCGGAGGATGCTGCCGTTTGTGGAGACTCGAGTCAAGGCGCGGTGGTCCCAGGAACCAGTTCTCGAAGGCGGAGATTGTTGGAATCATGCATGGATGCCTCACTCAAAGGAATCGCAGCCCTGGGAGTCGAATGTGAGGACGTCGAGCGGACGGTAAGACCGTTTGGTTTCTAACACCCGGATTCGCCGTTAGAAGATGGTCCTAGCTCCGCCCTAGAGAACAGGGAGGAGCTGGATTCGACGCTCAAGGAGGAACACCATGGACCGGCCACTCGTTCGTTCGATCCCCGTGATGACAGTCCTCGGGGCGCTTCTTCTCGCGGGAGGCGGCTCGGTCCGGGCGGGGGAGGTCTGGCGGGCTTCGTATGATGGGCCGGGGAACGGCCAGGACTTCCTGGCAGACGTGGCGGTGGACTCGACCGGCCACGTGTTTGTGACCGGCTCGTCCGTCGGGGCGGGGACCGGCGAAGACTTCGCGACCTTGAAGTACGGACCCCGGGGCGATCTCCTCTGGGCGGCTCGGTTCGATGCGGGCGGAAGGGAGATTCCGCAGGAGCTAACGGTCGATCGCGGCGGCAACGTCTCCATCGCGGGCGGAATTCTGGACGATCGGAACGATGGGCTCCTCGTCGGCCTCGTCACCGTCCACTACGACGCTGAGGGACGCCGGCGCTGGGCCGTCCGCCGCCCCGCGAGCCCGGATTCGACCTACGTTCGTGTGAGGCTCGCTCTTGACCGCGCCGGGGATCTTTTCGAAGCGGCGGAAGAATACGGTCCCCGCCCGGAGGGGGTGGTCGGCACAGTCGCGATGATCCTGAAGCGCCATCACGACGACGGCCGGGTGCTGTGGGAGCTGAATCTCCCACGATCCTCGCCGTTCGACTGGGTGGCGGCCTTCGCCATCGCGGAGGTCGGGTCCGAGGAGAGCATCTTCGTACTGGTGAACAGCGGCGACATCTCCGGCGGGCCTGTCGTCCATCGCGTGCTGAAGTACGACCTGGATGGGCGCCTCGCCGGCGAGTTCTCCTACGCCTCCGAGTTCAGCCTCCCCGCGGCAGCGCAAGCGATGGACGCCGAGGGGAACGTCTTTATCACGGGAGGCATGGGAACGGTGAAGCTCGACACGCGGGGAAAGGAGCTGTGGAGGGTCCCTCCGCCCAAGGAGGGGCAATTGATCGGCCTGGCCGTCGATTCCGGCGAGCCCCTCGTCGCCACCCTTCAGAGGAACGGCCAGCTCCGCGTCGAGAGATTCGATCGCGACGGTGGCCGCCTATGGTCCGTCGGGATTCCGGGCGGTGGTTACGCCCTCCAGTTGACGGCGGACCCAGCGGGCAACCTGCACGTGGGGAACGGACTGACGGTGGCGAAGCTCGATCGAGGCGGGAACCTCCTCTGGAGCGCGGCTCGGGGCGATGGATGCGGCGGTCAGAAGTTCGATGTGGATGCGGCGGGAAACGTCTTCGTCGGCTTGACCCTCGACACGGATCTTCACACCTTCGGTCTCGATCCGGCGGGAAAAGAGACCTGGTCGGCGGTCTACAGCGGCCCGGGAGGTGGACTGGAGTTCGCCCACCTCCAGGCCATCGATCCCGCAGGGGACATACTCGTTGCGGGCACGTCCGAGGTCGAAAGGGGCGTCTTCGAGGTCGTCGCGATGAAGCTCGACAGCTCCGGCCGCAGGGTCTGGGCCACGCGCATCCGCGGACCGGATGGGACATTCACTCACCCGTTCGGTCTCGCGCTCGATCGTGGTGGGAACGCCTTCGTGGCGGGAAGCGCCAGTGTGAGCCATTTCCTGGCCAAGCTCGACCGCAGCGGAGAGAAGCTCTGGATGGAGTGGATCCCCGGCGACGGCAGGGCCCTCGCGGTCGATGGGGAGGGCCGCGCCGCCCTTGTCGGTTGGGACGGACTCGACGGGGGTCGGACCCTGACGTCGCATTTCGATTCCGATGGCCGGAGGCTCTGGAGAGTGCCCCACCCCTCGGATTGCGGCGCGAGCGCGGTGGTTGCGTTCGACCCGCGGGGGAACATCGTCGTCGTGAGTGCTCTGGTCGCGCTCCGCTACGACGGGGAAGGGAACCGCCTCTCGGAGACATCCTTACCCGGCGGCGAGGAGCTGTTCTCCTGGCGAACTTCATCCGCCTTGAGGTTCGACCCCGCGGGTGAGACACGGATCGATCGGATCGTATTGCAGTGCTCTACGGGAGGCGGTCAAAGCAGCGGGCGACTGGAAACCCTGCGCCTCGGGCTCGATGGAGACTTCATTTCGAACGTCCTCAGCGGCGAGTTCACCTACGCATACCACACCGCGATCGCCTACGACGCCGCGGGAAACGTCTACGCTTTCGGAGGACACTGCCCGGAGCCGATGGACGACGACGACTGCGAGGACGTGGCTATCATCTCCATCGCGAAACTCGCTCCGAGTGGCGAACTCCTCTGGAGATCGGAATTCCCCTCGACGCTGAGGGGCTCCCCCGCGGCCTTGACCGTGGCGCCGTCCGGTCAAGCCTACGCGGTCCTGCACTCGGGCGGAGATTCCTATACGGCGGAGTTCGACCCGGAAGGGAAGAGCCGGTGGCTCCTGCGGCAGGAGCGGTTCTGGGCGAGGGCGGTAGGGCTCGACCCCGCCGGCGACCTCGTCCTCTCCGGCGACTCCCACTTCGACATCGCGACGCTCAAGCTCGATCTCCCGCCGGCGGAGCCGCCCTTCAAGCGCGGCGACGTGGACTCGAACGGGACGGAGGACCTCTCCGATCCCATCGCGCTCCTGAACCGCCTCTTCCTCGGAGGCGAAGCGCCCGAATGCGAGAAGGCGGCCGACGCCGACGATGACGGCGCGGTCCAACTCAACGACGCGGTCTACCTCCTGAATCACCTCTTCCTCGGCGGCCCTCCTCCGGCGGAGCCAGCCCGCGGCTGCGGCCTGGATCCAACGGAGGATGGGCTGGGCTGCTACGGGCAAGCGTCCTGCAGGACATGAGGCCGAGCAGGGCAGGCCCTCCTCGTTGATCTCCCCGCTAGGAGTCAGGATACCCCGGCGAGGTGTGTGGATGGCCTCGACCCGAACCCCTGAGGGAGAACCGAACCGCTGCACGATCTGCGGGTACCGTTTCCGCCTGGAGCCATCAGAGCCGCCCGGCGACGGCACGTGCCCGGCCTGCGGGCAACTTCTCTGGTGGTTCCGCGATCGTCTGTCGAAGTGCCTGGATGCGCCAAAGGAGAGGATCGCGCTCGAGTCGTCCTTCGTCAGCGACCTCGGAGCGCATTCGCTCGACATCGTCGAGCTCGTCATGGAGATGGAGGAAGCATTCGACATCACGATCTCCGACGAGGATGCAGAAAGGATTCGGACCGTGGAGGACGCCATCCGATACCTCAAACGGGTCCGACCCCCCGAAGCGGAGGCGGAGGAGGAGTCAACAGGGTGAGGAGGCCTCGCTTGACGGGCGGTGCGACGTTCCATACTCTGGCCGCCCGCTGGGGCGAATTTGGTGTCTCGGGAGATCGCGGATGCGCATCGTCTCCATCTCGGTGGCGTTCCTTGCATGGGCTTCGCCCGCCGCGGCGGCCGACTTCGACCTCGCCATCACCGGCGGGCGGGTCATGGACCCCGAGACGGGGCTCGATGCGGTCCGCAACGTCGGGATCTCCGGCGGGAAGATCCGCGCCGTCACGCCCGATCCGATCGAGGGCTCCTCGACGATCGATGCGCGCGGCCTCGTCGTCGCCCCGGGGTTCATCGACCTCCACTCGCACGGACAGGACGCCGAGAACTACGTGCTGAAGGCCTCGGACGGCGTCACGGCGGCCCTCGAGCTGGAAGTCGGCACCGCGGAGGTCGACCGGTGGTACTCCGAGCGCGAAGCGAAGTCTTTGGTCCACTTCGGCGCCAGCATAGGCCACATCCCGGTCCGCATGGCCGTGAAGGGCGATCCTCCCGCCTTCCTGCCGGCCGCCGACTCGCGCGCCGCCGCCGCTCCGGCCTCCGATGCCGAGATCACCGAGATCGTGCGGCGGATCGACCTCGGCCTCGCCCGCGGCGCCGTCGCGGTCGGCTTCGGCATCCAGTACACGGGGGCTGCATCGCGCTGGGAAGTCCTCGAGGTCTTCCGCGCCGCCGCCCGCTTCGGCGCCTCGTGCCACGTCCACATGCGCCACAACGGCGTCAAGGAGCCCAATAACAGCACGCAGTCCCTCGAAGAGGTCATCGCCGCGTCCGCGATCACCGGCGCGCCTCTCCACGTCGTCCACATCCACTCGACGAGCCTCCGGGCGACCGCACGGCACCTGCGGATGATCGACGAGGCCCGCGGCCGCGGCATGGACGTCACCACGGAGTGCTATCCCTACACGGCGGGCATGACGAACCTCGCCTCGGCGGTCTTCGACGAGGGCTGGCGCGAGTCGATGGAGATCGACTACGGGAGCCTCGTCTGGGTGGCGACGGGCGAGAAGCTGACGGCCGAGAGCTTCGCCCGCTACCGCAAGCAAGGCGGCCTCGTCGCGATCCACTCGATCCCGGAGGACGTGGTGAAGGCCGCGGTGGCCCACCCGGGCGTCATGATCGCCAGCGACGGGATCATGGAGAAGGGAAAGGGCCACCCGAGGAGCGCCGGCACGTACTCGCGGGTCCTCGGCCGCTACTCGCGCGAGATGCGCGCCCTCGGGCTCATGGAAGCGCTAGCGAAGATGACGCTCCTGCCCGCGCGGCGCCTGGAAAGGCACGCCCCGGCCTTCAAGGCCAAGGGGAGGATCCAGCCGGGGGCAGATGCGGACCTTACGCTCTTCGATGCCGAGCGAGTCATCGACCGGGCCACGTTCGAGAATCCCGCGCTGCCGCCGGAGGGAATCCGCCACGTTATTGTCGGAGGGACGGCGGTCGTGAAGGACGGGCGGGTCGTCGAGGGAGTCCTGCCGGGGAAGGCGCTGAGGGCACAGGTGCGAGAGTAGCCGATGCAAAGATAGACCCATCGGTTTCTCTCGGCATGTGGGGCCGTTAAGATATGGTCTCCCCTCATTCGAACGGAGCGTATGGAGGTAGCCATGAAGCGTATCCAGCAGTCCGCGGCCGTTTTGACGGCGGCTTGGATCCTGTCCACTGCGCTGCCGGCCGCCGAGGGACGCTGGACGGTCACCGTCTTCCACGCCAAGGAGGGCTACAGGCTCGAAAGCGCGAGCCATCAGCGCGCCCTCGACCTCATCGACGACGTTCCCTGGCTCAATCCGGCCTCTTCGAAGCTGGAAAGCCCGATCTTCGACACGGTCGCGGGCAATTTCGAGACGCTCAACTTCCACGACCCCGATTCGCCCGGCTTGGGCGGCCGCTTCGATGGAACGGAGCCATTTCCCGGCGGGCGAGCCGGTATCGACGACGACCACTTCGCGCTCCTGGCCGAGGGGAAGGTCCGCATCGCCGCCGCCGGATCCTATACGTTCATCTGCGGCCGCGATGACACCTTCGAGCTGACCGTCGACGGTAAAACGGCCGATGACAACGGGCGGGGCGCCTCCGGCGTTTGCTGCGAAACATCGCGGCCCGGCTTCACGTTCGACCTTCCCGCCGGCGACCTCCCCATCCGGCTCACCTACGGTGAAAGCCAGAGCGGAGCCTTCCTCGAGCTGCTCGCCGCGCCGGGGGCCGACGTCCCCTTCGAGGAACCTGGCCCTTTCCGCCTGGTCGGCGACAAGGCGGCCGGCGGCCTCGAGGTCATCTCGGCGGCCCCTTGCGACGATCCGCCCGAAGCGGCCGTGATCGCCGGCGCGCCCGCCGCCAAGGTGGCCGTGGGCTCGCGGGTCCCGCTCGACGGCTCGGCGTCGACCGCGGGAGGCGCCGGGAGGGTCTTGACCTACCATTGGGAGGTCGCTTCGGGGCCGGGGACGATCGTCGAGGCGGACGATCGGCCGACGGTGACCGTCCTCGGGAGCGGAGCGGGCGCGGTGACCGTGCGGCTCACGGTCGATGATGGAGTCTGCGAGAACGGCGCCACGGCCGAGGCGTCCATCCACTTCGCCGTCGATGCCGGCCCGCCGGGCGTTTGGCAGGTGACGCACTACCGCGCGAAGCCCGGCTTCAAGCTCGCCGCCGACAGCCACGGCCCGGCGGTGGACCTCATCAGCGACATCCCGTGGTTCAACGACGGGTCGGGGCAGTTCGAAAGCCCCATCCTCTCGAAGACGGAGGGCGTCTCGCGGACGATCAACTTCGTCGATCCCGACGCGCCGGGCGACGGCGGGGTCCTGGACCCGTCGCAGCCCTTCCCGGGGGACCGGGAGAACCACGACGACGATCACTTCGCCATCCGCGCCACGGCGACGATCCAGAACGAGACGGCGGGCTATTACAGCTTCATCGCCGGCCACGCGGACACGTTCTCCCTCACGATCGACGGCCAGTCGGTGGACTTCAACGGCAGCGAGGCGACCGGCGTTTGCTGCGACGAGATCCGCCCCATCCTGACCTTCTATCTCCCGGAGGGCCTGCTGCCGGTCGAGATCACGTTCGGCGCGAGCGAAGGAGGCGCCTACCTCGAGCTGCTCGCCGCGACCGGAATCAACGTCCCGTTCCGCGACGACTTCCCCTATCGGCTCGTCGGCGACACGGAGAACGGCGGGCTGGCGCTGGCGCCGAGTCCGATCGCCATCGGGTGGGTGAGGGGTGACGCCAACGGCGATACGGTCATCGACATCTCCGATCCGGTCGCCAGCCTCCAGTACCAGTTCCTCGCCGGGGTAGCCCCGGAGTGCCCGCCCGCGCTCGATACGAACGAGGACGGCATCGTCGATCTCACGGACCCGGTCCACGACCTGAACGTGCTGTTTCTGGGCGCGGCGAAGCCGCTCCTCTGGGGAAGGTGCGACCGTAACGCATTGCTCTGCCCCGCGCGATGCCCACCCGAAGGACCGTGAGGCGTTCCCCCTGGGCGGCCGTGGGCTTTCAAAACCGATTCGGAGGGCCTGTCATGCACTTCGACTCGCCTATGGGTGCCCTCCGTTCGCCCACGCGGGCGATACGCTCTTCTTCACGGGCGATGATGGCGTTCACGGCGGAGGGCTCTGGGCTCTCGACGTGAGCTCGCCGCTGGATGAGCTCTTCCTCCGGGGGGACTCGAACGGCGACGGCGAGGTCGACCTCTCCGATGCCGTCAACATCCTCAACGTCCTCTTCCTCGGTGCCGGTAGGATCCCGCCGCCGTATCCGGCGACAGGCGCCGAGCCGGCGACCGATCGGCTTGGCTGCGGGAGGATTTGGTAAGCGAGGATTCTGAAGCGTCTGCAGTCGCCGGCAAGCAGGTCTTCCCTCCCCCTTGACAGCCTCCCGTCGATTTGCCGACAATCCCCACCCTCCGAGCGGACCGGGTCTTTCGCCTGCGCCGCCCACGCACCACGATTCGAACAGGAATCCTCAGTTCAAGAAGGAGTCAGTGAAATGGAGCTTCCACGTTTGGCTTCCCGGCGCGATTTCATGCGGCGCGCGGCGTCCGTTTCCGCCGCCGCGGGGGGGCTCGCGGCCCTCGGGGCGCCCGCCCTCCTCGGGCAGGAGAAGAAGTCCTTCAAGATCGGCCTCATCGGCTGCGGGGGCCGCGGCGTGGGCGCCCTGGCAGACTGCGTCAACGCCGGCAAAGCCCTCGGTGTCGACATCCAGGTCGTTGGGCTCGTCGATGCGTTCGGTGACCGCTCCCAGCGGCCGGCCCGTCAGTTCAACGTTCCCAAGGAGAAGGTCTACGTCGGTTTCAACGAGTACCGAAAGCTCATCGAGAGCGACGTCGAGATCGTCCTCCTCGCGACGCCACCCAATTTCCGCCCGGTGCACCTCGACGCCGCCATCAAGGCCGGCAAGCACGTCTTCATGGAGAAGCCGGTCGCGGTCGATCCGGCCGGCTGTCGCTCGATCATCGAGACCGGCATGCTCGCCAAGGAGAAGGGGCTCTCCATCGTCGCCGGCACTCAGCGCCGCCATTCGCGCGGCTACCGGCAGACGCAGCGGGCGATCGCGGAGGGGGCGATCGGCAAGATCCGCGGGGGCTCGATCTACTGGTGCGGCGGGGCGCTCTGGCGCGCAGAGCGTAAGGCCGAGTGGAGCGACGCGGAGTACATGGTCCGCAACTGGGTGAGCTTCTCCGAGATGTCAGGCGACCACATCGTCGAGCAGCACGTCCACAACATCGACGTGATGAACTGGTTCATGGGCACGCACCCGACGAGCGCCCTCGGCTTCGGCATGCGGGCGCGGCGCAAGACCGCCAACCAGTACGATTTCTTCAGCGTCGACTACGAGTTCCCGGAGGACGTGCACATCCACAGCATGTGCCGCCAGATCAACGGCACGGACGGCGGCGTCACGGAGCACCTCGTCGGCGAGCGGGGAGTCGCCCGCGGCTTGAAGCCGAAAGACCCGAAGGTCTTCCCGGAGGGCTGCCCGGAATCGGGGAACGATTACGTGCAGGAGCACATCGACCTCCTCTGGAGCATCCTGAAGGGCCAGCCGATCAACGAGGCCCATAACGTGGCCACGTCGACGGCCACGGCCATCATGGGCCGCATCGCCGCCTACACCGGCAAGAAGATCGAGTGGAAGCACTTGATGGACCCGGATCCGAAGGTCCACAAGCCCGAATTGTTCGGCCTGACGCTGAGCCCCACCGCGCTCGACTTCGAGAAGGGAACGGTCAAGGCTCCCGAAGAAGACGTTTTCCCGCGGCCGGGAAGCCCGTCTTAACGGAACGGGCCGCGTTCCTCTATCGCTCGTCCGAACTTCGCGCGGGACAGGTCGACACGGCCTGGGCCGCTTCGTTTCCGTCCCTCCTCCGCCTTAGGTTCCGAAAAGATTCGCGGATCAGGTAATTCCCGCTCCTTTGCCGAAATAAGTAGACGATTCGGTAGAGGGTGTCTCTCCAGTTGGGAACCTGCCGGTGAGCTTTCGGGGAACGATCGCGGGCTTCTGGGTTCTCCTTGCTGGCTTGGGCGTGGCAGCCTCCGCCGGCGCTGCGGAGTCCTCGCCGTCCACGGGGTATCTGGACCTCTCGCTCGAAGAGCTGATGAACATCGAGGTCACCTCCGTCTCGAAGAAGGAGGAGAAGCTCGCCAACGCTTCGGCGGCGATCTACGTCATCACGCAGGACGACATTCGCCGCAGCGGGCACCAGAGGATCCCGGAGCTGCTCCGCATGGTGCCGGGTCTGCAGGTCGCCCGCATCGACGCCAACAAGTGGGCCATCAGCTCCCGAGGGTTCAACGGCAACTTCGCCAACAAGCTCCTCGTCCTCATCGACGGCCGGAGCGTCTACACGCCGGTGTTCTCAGGCGTCTTCTGGGACATTCAGGATGCGCTGCTCGAGGATGTGGAGCGCATCGAGGTCATCCGCGGCCCGGGAGCGACGATGTGGGGCGCCAACGCCGTCAACGGCGTGATCAACATCATCACGAAGAGCGCCAAGGACACCCAAGGCGGCCTCATCATGGGCGGGGGCGGATCGGAGGAGCTGGCCTTCGGCGGCGCACGCTACGGCGGGAAGCTCCGTAACGACATCCACTACCGCGTCTACGGAAAGTACTACAACCATGACGATTTCGTCGACGCGATGGGCAACGACGCGGCCGACGAATGGCAGATGGGCCAGGGGGGAATGCGGATCGACTGGGACATCTCACCCGAGGATCTCTTCACGGCGCAAAGCGACCTCTATGCCGGGGAGTCGGGAGCGACGATCCCGTTCACCCAGACGGTGAGTCCGCCATTCGTGGAGCTGGTGGACGACGTGGAACAGGTTTTCGGAGGGAACCTGCTCACCCGATGGACACGCCGATTCTCGGAGACTTCGGAAGCGGCGCTTCAAGCCTACTACAGCTACGACGACCGCAAGGTCAAGGTCGTCGACATGAAGATCCACACTCTGGACCTCGACTTCCAGCACTACCTCCGCCTCGCGGAGCGGCACACCCTCACCTGGGGTCTCGGCTACCGCCTGGTCCTGGACGACTTCGACAACCATCGGGACGTTGTCTTCGACCCGGAGAAACGGGACATCCATCTCATCAGCTCGTTCCTACAGTACGAGATGGCCATCGTCCCCGAGCGGCTGCGCTTCACGCTGGGAACGAAGCTGGAGTACAACCAGTTCACGGGGATCGAGGTCCAGCCGAGCACGAGGCTCCAGTGGACCCCGCACCCCCGGCACGCCGTCTGGGGGGCGATCTCCCGGGCAGTACGGACTCCAAACCGCGCCGAGGAAGACATCCAGTTCAATCTCCAGGGAGGTCCTGGAACGGTCGGAAGAGCGTACGGCAACAGCGACTTCCGCTCGGAGGAGCTCTGGGCGTTCGAAGCGGGGTATCGGTTGCGTCCTTGGGATCGCCTGACGCTCGACGCCGCGAGCTTCTACAACATCTACGACAGCCTCCTCTCCTTCGAATTCGCGGGGACTCCCTTCCTCGAGGGTTCCACCGTCGTCGTTCCCCTCGAATACGACAACCAGCTCTACGGCGAGACCTACGGCGTGGAGATCGCCGGCAACTTCCAGGTCAACGACTGGTGCCGGTTGAGCGCTTCGTACACGTTCCTGCGGATGCAGCTCCACCGGCAGAAGTCCTCCACTTCGACCCTGGAGAGCGCCGAAGGTCAAAGCCCCCACCATCAGGTGAACGCGCGTTCCACTTTCAACCTGCCGGGAAATGTCGAGCTGGACTTCCTGCTCTATTACGTAGACGACCTCCCTGCGGGAAACATCCCCAGCTACGTCCGCTTCGACGTGCGGCTCGGCTGGCGCCCGTGGCCCGACCTCGAGCTGAGCGCGGGCGCTCAGAACCTCTTCGACACGCAGCACCCAGAGTTCGGAGCGGAGCCTTTCACCAGCCCGACCGAGGTCGAGCGCGCCTTCTACGGCAAGCTCGTCTGGCGGTTCTGAGGCGGCAGACCGACCGCCGCAGCGGCGAGCGCGAGCCACCCCACGAGAAAGAGGACTCCCCCGAGCGGCGTCACGCGGCCCCACGAGCGCTCGCCGGTCAGCGCGAGGACGTAGAGACTCCCGGAGAAGAGAAGGATGCCTCCGGCGAATCCCCAACCTGCCACTGTGAGGGCGCGCGACGATGACCGTGCGCCGATCAGTCCGACGGCGAGCAGCGCCAGCGCATGGACCATCTCGTAGCGCGCCGCCGTCTCGAAGACCTCAAGGAGGTCCGGCGAAAGCTTCGCCTTGAGCCCGTGGGCGCCGAACGCCCCTGCTGCAACGCCGAGGAATCCGGCGACGCTCCCGAGGATCAACCAGCACCGTTGCACTCCGTTCGTCTCCTTCACGCCTTCCCCAGCCGTTTGCGGATCTCCTCCTCGGCGAGACGCGCGATCCGCGCGGCCAGGAGCCGGCAGTTCTCTTCGCTGCGGACCTCCATCTCGTCCAGCCGGTCGGGGAAATTCACGATCAGCTCATAGATGCGCGACTCCAGGTCCATTCGTCGCGGGGCAGGTTCAGGCATGGAGGTCCTCCTCAGATCTTTCTCGCGACCCGTCGTTTCGAGTACATTCCTGGGCGCATCGACCGAATCGCTCCATCCACGGACTCAGGAGGAAAGATCATGGCCCCACAGGATACCTTGACCCGCCGCCGGTTTCTTCAGAAGACTTCCGTCGGAGCGCTCGCGCTCGGCGCCGGCCCCCTCATCGCGCCCGCGATCCAGGCTCAGGGGGCGAACGACCGCCTCGCGATGGCCGTGATCGGCGTCGGCGGCATGGGGGGCGGACACGTGAGTCAGCTCCTCGAGCTCCAGGAGCGGGAGAACATCAACCTCGTCGCGGTCTGCGACGTCTTCCGCGAACGTGCGAAACGCGCCGCCGAACGCTGCAAGGGCGAGGCCTTCGAGGACTACCGGAAGCTCCTCGAGCGCAAGGACATCGACGCCGTCGTCGTTGCGACGCCCGACCACTGGCACGCCAAGATGTCGATCGACGGCATGCAGGCGGGGAAGCACGTCTACTGCCAGAAGCCGATGACGCTGACGATCGAGCAGGCGATCGACGTGCGCAATGCGGCCCGTAAGCTCGGTAAGAAGTTTCAGGTCGGCGTTCAGGGAACATCGAACGACCAGTTCTGGAAGGCGCAGCAGGCGATCAAGGATGGGCGCATCGGCAAGGTGGTCTGGAGCCAGGCCTCCTACTGCCGCAACAGCCGTGATGGCGAGTTCAACTGGACGATCGACAAGGAGGCCGGCCCGAGCGCCCAAGGCGACAAGCACATCGACTGGGATATGTGGCTCGGCCACGAGTTCGGCCTCGCGCCGAAGACCGGCTTCGACCCGGAGCACTTCTTCCGCTTCCGGAAGTTCTGGCCCTACTCGGGCGGCGTCGCGACCGACCTCATGTACCACACGCTGGCTCCCCTCCTCCTCATGATCGGCGGAAAGAACGGCGAGTACCCGTCGCGCGCCGTCGCCGCGGGCGGGATCTACGTCCAGAAGGACACGCGGGACATCCCCGATACGTTCTTCATCATGCTCGACTATCCGAGCGAGCACACGGTGGTCCTCGTGAGCGTCATGACCAACACGAGCGGCTGGGAGGAGCGGATCTGCGGCAACGAAGGGACGCTCATCTTTCAGAACGGCGTGACGCTCCACCCGCAGGACGCATGGAAGGAGGAGTTCAAGAAGAAAAACGGCACCGACGGCCCGTTTAACATCCGGACCACGCCCCGGCGCGGCCACATGGAGAACTTCCTTGACGCCATCCGCGGCAAGGCGGAACTGCACTGCGGCGCCGAGCTGGGCTGCGCCACGATGGTCGGGATCAAGATGGGCGTCGACGCCTACCGCTCCCGCAAGACGATCGTGTGGGATGCCGCGGCGGAGAAGGCTCTGGGGTAAGCCGGCCGAAGCGAAACAAGTTTCCCAGAAATAGAAATTGATGTCCGCCGGCCTGGCGGTTCTCCTTGTAGCGGCTCCGGCCGATCACGGGTGAAGGCCGGGGCGGGTCCCAGTGAGAGGGAGGTCTTCATGCCCCATACGCTTCGGATTCGGAGATACCGCCGTTGTTCTCTCCTCTTCGCCTTCGCCGGCCTTTTTGGATTGGCTCCTCCGGTGCCGGCCGAGGTGCCCCCGATCGCATTCGCAGCGCGCAAGCTCTCAGCCGAACCTGCGCCCGGAAGGCGGACCGGCGCCGTCGAGCGGGCCACGGCGGGCAGCCTCCTCGCGCGCGAGCCCGGCGGCCTCATCCGTGCGCTCGTCGACCGCGCGGCGAACCCGAGCGACCCGGCGCTCCCGCTCGACGTCATGGATCCCGATGTCTCCTACGACGGCGCGAGGATCGTCTTCGCCGGTTACTCGGGCGCCGAGAACGCCTGGAGGATCTACGAGATCGGGGTCGATGGCAAAGGATTGCACCAGATCACGGAGACGGGTCCGCAGCTCGACCTTTCACGATACGGCTCGGCCGCCGCGCTCCTGGCGGGCCACGACGACCTCGACCCCTGCTATCTGCCCGACGGACGGATCTGCTTCGTCTCGACGCGCTATCCCGGCGTCGCACCCGATGACCGCTTGCGCACGACGAACCTCTACGTCGTCGACGCCGACGGCGGATACCTCCACCGCATCACGACCGAGCGTTTCGGCGCCGACACGCCTGCCGTCGATCCGAAGACCGGCCAGATCGTCTACTCGAGGTGGTGGCGGACCGCGCAGGCGAGCGTCGACCCGAACACGAAGCCGCCCGAGCCGGTTCCCCCCGGCTCTCCGGGCTACGACACCGGCGGCATCGAATTCTCCGACGAACCCCTGCGGAGCGTCGACGCCGCGGGCTTCCCGGGCGTCAATAGCTGGTTCCTCTCGAGCATCGATCCGGACGGAACGGACCTCGCGATGTTCAGCGGCTTCCGCCTCGACCGGAACTTGACCCAGGCCTACCGGCCGAGCTTCCTCGCCGGCGGCAGCGTCCTGGCCCTCTTCATCCCGCGGACGCCGTTCCTCGGATTCCCCCGCGGAAACGGGCTGCGCGAGTACGTGAAGGGGCCGTCCTCTCCGACACCGCTCGGCGGTCCCCAGCAGTTCGAGAGGAACGGCGTCGCCATCCTCGGCGACGTGATCGTGCCGTTCCCTTCTCCCACGGATACCCTCTATGCGAGCGCCGCGGGCCTTCCGGATGGGACGCTCCTCGTCTCCGCGGCCCTTCCGGCTGCCCCGAAGGAATACGGCATCTACATCCAGTCCGGCGGTCCGGACCGGCTCACCGTCCTCGTCGACAAGCCGGGGATCGCGGAGCTGGACGCAGTGCCCGTCCTCGCCCGGCCGCTCCCGGCCCGCATCGCCGACAAACCCCTCGATGCGATGGTCGATGAGGCGCCGAGGACCGTCGATGAGGCCTTCGAGCGCGGAGGCTCGTTCACTTTCCTCGTCGAGAACATCTTCTTCAACGCTCCGGTGGGAGTCCCGATCGTCAACGCCCCGCCCGTCGGGAAGAAGCTCTTCATGGAGTTCTACACGGCGCCGCAGCTCACCAGCACGACCGCTTCGGACCCCCCGCTCCTCATCCGACGCGTGGAAGTGCCGCCCAGCGGCAGAATCGAGGCGACTCTACCTGGGGGAGTGCCTCTCTTCGAGGTCCTCCGCCGTCCCGATGGGACCCTCGCTCAGGGGCGCGACGGCCAGATCTTCCACGTCGGCGGCATGAACTTCGGCCGCGCCGGCGAGAAGAACCGCTGCGTCGGCTGCCACGCGGGCCACTCGCAGATGGCGGTGCCCGAGGACTCGACGTGGACGAACCTGGCGCCGAGCGCGGTCGTCACGTCGTCGTCGGATCTGACACGGATGGTCGCCGCCGACTTCATCGATGCGGCCGGCCAGCCGGCCATCGAACCCGAGAACTTTCCGTTCTTCGGGGGATCCATTCCTTTCCGGAACACCAACGTCGTCGACCGGAAGCTCGATCCGAGCGCTGGGGAGTGGGCGAGCCAGCCCGGCGGGGATGCTTTCGTCTCCCTTCGCTGGAACACGACCCTTTCCGCGCGGGAAGTGGTCATCTATGGACCGGCCTTCGGCGAGAAAGGCATGATCGGGTTCCCCCATGAGCAGGTGATCCATGGGGTCACGGTCCGGACTCTGCGGGGCGGAAGCCCCGTGCAGCCGGATATCCCCGTCCCAACGGACATTCTCCCCGAGGGCACGCGGGTCGGCCTGGACCCGGCGATTGAATTCGATGCCCTGGAGATCCACATCAAACGGCAAGATGTGGCGGGCAAGTACGAACTCGACGGGAGCATCGCCCTGGCCGAGATCGAGGTCATCGCCCGCGCCACCGGCCTGCCGCGGACGAGCTTCATTCGGGGCGACGTCGACTGCACCGGATCGGTCGACTTGGCCGATCCGATCTTCATGTTGAACCACATGTTCCTCGGCGGGCCTGTCCCCTGCTGCAACGATGCGGTCGACGCCAACTCGGACCAGATCCGCGACATCAGCGACCCGATCTTCCTCCTCAACTTCCTATTCGTCCACGGAGCGCAGCCCGAGGCTCCGTTCCCGCGCTGCACCTCTTCGGAGAACGCGGGCGGAGACTGCCAGAAGTCCGCCTGTTTCTGAGAACGAACCGGTATTAGTCAATCGAACGACGGGGGGAGCTTGCTCCCCCCGTTTCGTTTTCCCGGTCGGTTAAGCCGGCGGCCGATCCGCGGTTCATCGGGAGGAGCCACCCATGGCCGCCTGGACCGCTTGCCTGCAGACGCTGTTCTCCCCGAGCCATCGCACCTCCATCCGGAGGCGCTTCGATTGCGAAGTGGCGGCGACCGGAAGGGTGGCCGCGGCGTTCGAGCTGTGGATCCCGCAGGCTGCCCCCGACGTCTGGGGGAGCGTCGAGGATCTCCCTCGGTTCCTGACGATCGACCCGTTCCACCGCAAAGTCGTCGTGACGGGGCCGATAAACCGCCCCGGGGCGGCCATCGAGATCGTCCACGGCCTCTTCGGGATCCGTTTCTCGAGGTTCGGGAAGCTCCTCTCCTTCCGCGAGGGCTCCGGGTTTGCCTTCAGCGACCTCTCGGCCCGCGGGGGGCGCCGGGGATTCCCGCACGTCTTCACCGTCGGCGTCGAGCCCCTCGCGGGCGGGCGGACGCCTTGGACGCGCCTCTCCGTCCGCATCCGCGGCAAGTGGACGGCGCGGTGGATGCCGAAATGGGCAGTGCGATGGTGGATCGAGACCGTCTGCCGGGAGCACGCGCGGCTCCTGGCGAAGGCGTTCTCAGAGAGAACGGAGGCTCCGTGAGCGACGTCCGCTACTGCATCCGCTGCCAGGAGATCCTCTACAACGGTCCAGTGCCCCCTCGGTGCTCTCGATGCCTCCAGCGGTACGATCCGGCGGACCCGTCGACCTTCAGGGACCGGCCGATGTTCATCCGGTGGAAGTTCTGGCTGCCGGGGCTGCTCCTCGCCGTGGTCCCGGGGATCGCGACATACGTCGTCCTCCTGACAATGGCCGAAGGCCAGAAAGACCGAGGAGAGGCGGCGCTAGGCCTGTCCGTTTTCTTCGTCCTGCCGTTTTCATGCGGGGCTTTGATGGGCTACTTCACGCCAATGGCCTTCGCGATCCTTTCGGTGTTGTGCGTTCCCGCCGCTCTCTTGATCGTCATCGGCTTGATCCGCTGCGGAGCTTCCGGCATCGCGTGCGGAATGTTAGGGGTCGCGGTCTTCATCGCGCCGATGATCGTCGGCGTCGCCTCGGGAGTCATCCTGCGCAAGGCGCTCCACTGTTCCCGCTGGGACCAGCGGCACTTCTTCCCGATCCTGGCCCTCCTGGCCCTCCCCTACGCAGCCCACGGGATCGAGAGGCTCTTTCCGCGCGCCCTGGACGTCGCCACCGTCCGATCCGAGGCGGTACTTCCCGGCGATGCGGCCGCTGCCTGGCGGAGCATCGTCTTCTTCGAGGAGGTCCGCCACGCGCCGCCGTTTCTCTTGAGGCTCGCTCTGCCGCGACCCGTGCGCTCGGAGGGGAAGAAGACCGAAACGGGCGGAATCGTGCGTTGCGTCTACGAGCGGGGGCACATCGTCAAGCAGATCACCGATGTCCGCGAGGACCGGCTCCTCGCCTTCCGCGTCCTCGAGCAGAAGCTCCATTTCGAGTGGGACGTGACGCTCCTCGACGGGTCCTTCGAGCTGTTCCCCGCCGGTGGAGCGGCGACGCGCGTCGTCCTGACGACGCGGTACGCGCGGCATCTCTACCCCGAGTGGCTCTGGGGACCGATCGAGCGCAAGATCGTCCGGACGCTCCACGGCCACGTCCTCGAGGGCATGAGGATCGAGACCGAGGGGACGGCTCCGACCGGTCCAAACCTCTCTTCAGGTAGCGGAACGCCGATCAGGGGTTCTGAACAGAACCCCGGACGGGGGGAACCTTTGCCGGGCGCTTGATGCGGTCCTTGTACTGCGCCTGAAGCTCAAGCAGGTAGTCGCAGAGACGGTTCACATCGTTCCCGAAACGCTCCGAGACGTCCTTACGAACCGCACGCACCTCTTCGATGAGCGGATCGACCTTCTTCTTTTGCGGCTCAGCTTCGTTCATAGGGGTCTTCCCAGAGGAGATCGGGGGTCACAATCCGAGGAGGAATCCTGCCCGTTCGAAGGCAGATCCCCTGGAGGTGTTGAAGCTTGTTGGGGTTGGCCAGGTGGCGGACGTTCCAGCTCAACATGTACTCGAGGCCGTGCACACAGGCCAGGGCGACGTGAACCGCATCTCCAGCCACAGGTGACGGCATGACCTTCTCTCGGACGAGGATCAGAGCCAACCCGCGAACTTCATCATCAATAGGGACAATCGGGACCTCCTTCACCAGCTCAAGCGCCTCCGCACTTCGCCGGAAGGCGTGATGCGACAACTCCGCAATCACCTCAAGCGAGATGAAAAGCTGATGTCGCGCGGCCTGCGTGTTCCACCACTCAAAGCTCACTTCACGACGGTACTGGGATGCGTGGTCGGTCCTCGTCGTCACGATAGCACTGATGATGCTCGTCTCCAGATAGACACTGGGCACGAGCAGATTCTAACCCGAAGCGCCCGGTTTCCGACATCGCCAGATCGCCGACCACCAGATCGTCCGGACCTTCCACGGCGACGTTCTCGATGGAATGAGGCTCGAGGCCGAGGCGGCCTTGATCGGCCCAGGCCCGCCCCTATCATGCCCACATGTCCGAGCCGCGGCGCGAGACCCCCTGGCGGCGGATTCTCTTCAAGAAGCCGACATACCTCGCCGCGGGAGTCCTGGCCTTCCTCGGGATCCTCCTCTTCGACAGCCGGCTCCACGAATTCACCGAGGGCGGCGTCGATTACGGCCGCCGGCCCGCCCTCGCCGCCGCGACGACGGCCTTGATGGCGATCTGGTGGCTCAGCGAGGCGACGTCGATCTACATCACCGCGCTCGTGCCCCTCCTCCTCTTCCCCCTCTTCCGCATCGGCGGCGGCGGGCTCCTCGATGAGGGCGAGAAGGCGCTCACGCCCTACTTCAACGCCTACAACTTCCTCTTTCTGGGGGGAATGGCCATCGCCGCCGCCATGCAGCAGTGGAACCTCCACTCCCGCATCGCCTTGACGATCCTGAGGGCCATCGGCACACGGCCCCGGCTCATCCTCCTCGGAATGCTCATGGCGACGGCGACGATCTCGCTCTGGATCTCGAACACCGCCACGGCCTCGATGATGCTGCCCATCGGCATGGCGCTCGCGGCCCAGATCGAGAAACAGGCCGGCGGCACCCGGCGGGAGTGCTTCTGCGGCTCCCTGATGCTGGCAATCGCTTACGGCGCCAACGTCGGAGGAATGGGGACAAAGATCGGCACCGGCCCGAACCTGATCTTCTCGAGCTTCGCCGCCCGCGACCTCGGCCGCGAGGTGACGTTTCTCGAGTTCCTCGCCATCGGCTTCCCGTTCGTCGTCCTCTTCCTGCCGGTCGTCTGGCTCGCCCTCTGGGCCGGCGGGCGCCGGGACGCGCCGAGGGAGGACATCGGCCGCGATGTCATCGACCGCCAGCTCGAGGGGCTGGGCCCTATGTCGCGCGGAGAGTGGGTCGTTTTGGCCGTGTTTCTCGCAACGGCGGCGATGTGGATCTGCGGCCAGCCGATCCAGGGGCTCCTTCCGAAAGCGATTCCCCTCGTGGAGAACTGGACGATCAAGATCGAGTCGCGCCACATCGAGGCCGGAATCGCCATGCTGGCGATGGTCTTCCTCCTCGCCTTCCCCGTGGGGAAGGAGATCCCGCGCGGCCCGATGGCGCTCAACTTCCGGAGCCTTAGGCTCATCCCGTGGGAGACTCTGATCCTCCTCGGCGGCGGGCTCGCGCTGGCGGAAGGGATCGAAGCGAGCGGGCTCTCGAAGTGGATGGGGGGCCACCTCGGCGTCCTGCGGGAGGCGCCGGTCTTCCTGCAGTACCTCGGCGTCTGCCTCGTGACTGTCTACTTCGGCGCCATCGCGTCGAACGTGGCCACGACGAACCTGATGCTCGTGGTCTTGAAGAGCGTCGGGATCGGCCAGACTCTTCCGCTCAGCGCCGCGGCGACCCTCTCCGCATCTTGCGACTTCATGCTCCCGGCCGGGACGCCGCCGAACGCGATCGTCTTCGGCAGCGGCTACCTCACGATCCCCCGCATGGCGAAAGTCGGGTTCGTGCTCGACTTCCTCTCGGCATCGATTCTCGCGCTGTGGGGGTCTACGGGGATCCGGTGGATCCTGGGGTGAGGAGCGGCAACCAGGGCTTCCGAGGATCCAACCGGCATGCGCCGCCGCCGAGCGCCCTTCTCGAGTTCAAACCTTGGGTTTGACCGTGATCCGGAGGTAGACTCTCACCCGCTCGATTTTCCGTCCGCCGATCTTGTAGACCACGACCGCCGCCGTCTGCCCCGCATTGCGGCCGGTGAGAGAGACGACGCGGGGCCGTTTCTTGGCCACCCGGGGTCTTTTGCGCGGTGGTTCGTCTCAAGTACGGCTGCGCACCGCAATTGCAGGGCTGCGTGAGGCAGTTGCAGCGCTGCGTGCGGCAATTGCAGCGTTGCCCGAGGCAATTGCAGGACTGCGGACTGCCATTGTTGTTCTGCGTGCGGCCATTGCAGGA
>Ga0187893_10004048_pt1 | contig 28519 bp, 22 predicted proteins | sample MA1701074metaG_FD_139574 | JGI IMG/M metagenome (GOLD analysis project Ga0187893, IMG submission 139574) | White microbial mat communities from a basaltic lava cave in the Kipuka Kanohina Cave System on the Island of Hawaii, USA - MA170107-4 metaG ...
ATCACCTTCGCAAATGTCCGAACAACAGTCGCAGTTACGCCCACAGATCTCTCCGTACGTGTTGATGGCCCCCGGGCTCGTCAATACCGGGCCTGAAACGCGGCAGCCACCCACGGGCTTGCAGGTCTTGAGTCCGTTGCCGTCGTCCTTGCATTTGCCCGAACAACATTCGTAGTCGAATTCGCAATCCTCGAAGTTGGGATGGCAAAACTGCAAGGTTTGGCAGTAGCCGTCGGTGCAGTGCAGCGAGCAACATTGGCCTCCATCGCTGCACGGCTCGCCGGCCGGACGACACAACGGCATCCTGTCGCAGGCTCCGCTGTCGTTACATTTTCCCGAGCAACACTCGTCGTGGCTCGCGCACGATTCCCCGACGGTCGAGCACGGCATGTCGTCGCCTTCGCACATGGCGTCTTGGCACGTTCCGGAGCAACAGTTGAAGTCGTCGGTACACGGAAGCCCGGCCCCGAAACATCCACCCTGTCCGGATCCACACGTTTGGTCCGTGCAATTGTTCGAGCAACATGCGGCGTCGTTCATGCAAACGCTCCCCTGCGACACGCATGTCTGGGAGTCACCGCATTGCCCGTCCACGCACGCGAGCGAGCAGCAATCTTGGGCGAGCTCACATGGTCCTCCCGAGCCGCGGCACCCCGCGCCCTCGGTCGTGCACACCATGAAGTCGCCCCCAAAATCAGCACACAGCACGCTGCAGCACGCTGCATCTGCCGTGCATTCCTCGCCGAGCACGGCGCACATGCCACCGCCCTCCGTGGGGTCGCTTGTACCGGAAACGCCTCCCGATCCGCTCTCTGCGTCGTTCGTGGTGCCCCCTGCGCTGGTGAGCGTGGTGCTGACCGTGCCAACAGTTCAGCCCGCATCCGTGGAACCGCTTGGTTCACCTTCGGCTTCGCCCTTGCGGCAGGCGAACACGAGGGAGAGGGTCAACACGAGGACACCTGCTCGAACGGTCATGGCCTCCATGGTACGTCGGCATGTGCACCGCACTCACGCGCAATCGCTGTCAGGAACGCAGCGTTTCGGTTCTCGAGTGGTGAGAAGAACGGATGCGACTTGCTCAAACGACCCGAAAATTGTGAAATTCGATGTAAGCGGATATCACGCTGTGCGCTGGTTCGAGCGAATGCGTCTGAGCTCAGCGGTCCGGCGGGACCGTGAACTCGAGCTTGAGCGTCCACGCGAAGCTGTAGTGGATGCCTTTTTCTTTGGTGACTTCTTCGACGTTGGCCGTGAACAGATGATGGTAGCCGAGCATGAGCCAAGGGCCTGTGTAGAGTGGGCCCACGAGTTTGAAGTCGAACGAGGTGATCAGTCGGGCCTCGATGCCTGCCGTGGCGATGCTCGTCGACATTGGGTTCGACGCGTCGTAGTAGAGTTTTTCGAGCGGTTTGCCGAGAAAGATGCGCATGAATCCGAACCCGGCTCCGAGGTTCCAATGCACGCGTCGATGCAGGTAGAATTCGTGATCGTATCCGATGAGCACGCTGAACATGCCGCCCGGCGTGAAGAATTTGTGAAAATCGAACCAAAGGTTCACGAAGAACGCTTCGAGATCGACTTGGAAGCCGTACATGCCTCCGCCAAAACGGGTCTTGCCGAGATCGCCCGCTCCGACCGGGTCGACTTGACCGGTCATCATCGCCTGTTCGATCGTACGACTTTGGTCGAAGATGCCGTTTTTCTGGCTGGTCCCATTCGTGTAGCCGAGATGAGGCCAAATGCCGAATCGGAAGTACTTGAAGCCACCATACTTTTTCTTGCTCTCGGGTTCCACGGGAGGATCATCCGGTTTTGCCACCGGTGTCTGGCTCGCACGGGCTTGTGGGGTCGCGGGAATCGAAGATGCAGGTGGGGATGGAGACACCGCTGCCGGCTGTGGAGCCTTGCTCGATGTCGGACCGCTCGGTTGCTGTACCGGAGGGGATGGTGTTTGCTCGGCAGGCACATGTTCTTGCGCAGGCTCGCTCGGCAGATTCGACGGTCGTTGTAGTTCGGGCTCGCTCGGTGGCACCTGGTCGGAAGGTGGTTCGGCAGGCAACTCCGGTGGTGAAATGGGCGACTCGATCGGCGACCCAGGGACCGACGGTTCGCTTGGAACGGATGGCTCCGGCACGGATGGCTCGCTCGCAGCAGACGGCTCCAAGGCGAACGATGGCAGCAGCTCGGCGAGCAAACGTCCAGCGAGCCCAAGAAGCATGCAAGCGCCAGCGTATCACCACCTGCTACCCTGCCGCCATGACGACCAGCTTCGTTTCGCTGCATGTCGCCGTCCTGACCATATCGGACACTCGGACGCTAGACACCGACATATCGGGTCGGCTGATTGCCGACACATTGTGCGAAGCGGGCCACGAGATCGTTGCTCGAAACATCGTGGTGGACTCCATCGAACCCATTCGGACCTCGCTGCGAACATGGATCGACGATCCTCTGGTCGACATCGTGGTTTCTTCCGGTGGAACCGGCATGACCGCGCGTGACGTGACACCCGAAGCGCTGGCTCCGTTCGTAACGAAAGCCATCCCCGGTTTCGGGGAGCTATTTCGTTGGCTCAGCTACGCCGAGATCGGCTCGTCCACCGTGCAGAGCCGCGCCGAAGCGGCGCTATGCAACGAAACTTTCGTGTTTCTCCTACCGGGATCTCCCGCGGCAGTTCGGCTCGCGCTCGACAAGATTCTCGTCCAACAACTCGATTCCCGTCATCGCCCCTGCAATTTCGTCGAATTGTTGGCTCGTATGCGCGGTCCGACTAGCTAGGAACCCCCCACGCGCTGCCCGGTCGCCAGATCGTAGACGTCGCCCGGCATGGCCAACCGAAACCCGCGTGCCTCGGCGCGTTGGCGATGTCTCTCGATGTCATCCTCGTGGTGCATGAGCACGAGTTTGTTGCGCACAGGCTCTGGCAGGGATTCGAGCAACGCGAACGAGCCGTGGACTTGCCCGGGATACTCCACGAACGTGCAGTCATGGAACAGGATGCTTGTACGGGGCTCGATGGCCACCAGCCGGGCGACATTCACCGTGCTGTCACCGCTCCACCAGGCGATGCGGTCATCATGAGCGTCGCTCGATACCGCAATTTCCAGTGAAGTTGCTGGTTTGCCGGGCACGTGATCGGCTTCGCGAGCGGTGAGCCGCAGCTCACCGCACTCGAACGCTTCGGCGTGTCTCCATGGGTTCGTGCGCGCAGGTTCGTAGCCATGCACATCGATGATCTCGAAATAGTGGCCGAGCGTGCCGGCAGCAGGATTGCCCTGCACGCCCGGCAGATAGCGCAGTGCTGGTCCGAGCGTCTCCCACACTTCGGCCTGCACGGCCGTGTGGGCGATGAACTTCGGGCGCGAACCCCCTTCGCGAACGGATCTCAGCCCTCGATGGCCCTCGTAGTAGCGGACAAACGCGAAGTCCTCCAAGCCAAATACGTGATCGCCATGCACGTGCGTGATGATCTGACCTTCGATGTCGTGCCATCGCAAGCCTGCTGCGCAGATCTGGTCTGGGGCTTGGCGACCACAGTCGATCAGCCACCGCAATCCCGACGGCAGCGTAATCATCGAGCATGTGGTGCCATAGCGGCGCGAGAACGCTCCCCCAGCGCCGAACAGACGCAGGGTCGTGCTTTGGGGCCCGCTTGTCATGATCGCTCGTCGACCAAAGAGTCACAGGGTCCAGACCGCTCGTCCAGTCTCATACAGGGCCGTCACCCCGGCAAACTTAGCTCGTCCGGAGCCGGTGGGCCGCCACGTCTACCGATCGATGCCCGCAGCGCCGCTGGACCTGGCCGGCGCGACCACTCGCCAACGAGGCGGCCAAACGGTAGGGACCATTGCCATGTAGGCAAAATCGTCAAAGTGTCCACACCGATCGGGCCGCTTCGTCCTGAACGCTCACGCCCAGCGACTGGAGCTCTGCCCGAAGGCGATCGGCAAGCGTCCAATTCTTGTGCACGCGCGCCAGCTCGCGCTCGCGCACCAGCGCTTCGACACGTTCGACGTCGAGGCCAATACGCTTGGCCTCGAGGTCCCGCCTGTGTGCCAAAAACACACGGGGTGGCTGGCCGAACAAGCCGAGCACGTCGCTCACCTGCCCGATGTCCGCCACGAAACGGCGCAGGCTGGCATTTTGCGAGCGACGTTCTCCGCCTTTGATCGACCCGAGCAGTCTGTTGACTTCGTGCAGTGCGTCGCTCAAGGCGGCTAGCGCCGCGGCTGTGTTCAAATCATCGCGCAATGCAGCCCAGAAGCGCGGCAGCATGTCTGCTACCGATCGCTTGATCGCGCCGGTCGAGTCCTCCACCTCATGGTCCTTTGCCGTCCCGAGTGCCTCCGTTGCCCGTGCGATTGTCTCGTAGACGTAGGCCACACGGTCATCCGCTTCCTCGAGCCCGGGAAAGCGCAGGCGAGCACGGATCTGTTCCATCGTGAAGACCGCGCTACACGTCGGACATGCACCGGACTGCTGCGCTTCGCTGGGTAACGTCGCGTTGCACGACGGGCACGAGACCTCCACGTCGAAGTTGACGGTGCTCCGGTAGTGTACCGAGAGCAGGAAGTACCGCAGCACTTCGGGAAGATAGAGCGTGGTGATCTCACGGATCGTGAAGAAGTTACCCAGGCTCTTGGACATCTTCTCGCCGGCGAAGTTGACGAAACCGTTGTGGATCCAGTGGCGTGCGAACGTACCAGCACCATTGGCTCCTTGGGATTGCGCGAGCTCGTTTTCATGGTGAGGAAACACCAAGTCGTGCCCTCCCCCGTGGAGATCGAACGTGCAGCTCAAGTACGTTTCACTCATCGCAGAGCACTCGATATGCCATCCAGGACGACCACGGCCCCACGGGCTGTCCCACGCCGGCTCGCCTGGTTTGGCAGCTTTCCAAAGCACGAAATCGAGCGGATTGCGCTTGCGTTCGCTGATCTCGACGCGTGCCCCTGCGCGGAGCTCTTCGAGATTGCGCTTGCTGAGCTTGCCGTAATCGGGAAACGCGTCGACAGGAAAGTACACGTCGCCATCGCTGGCGTACGCAAGGCCTTTGGCGAGCAATCGTCCGATCAGCTCCAACATGTGTGGCACATGTTCGGTCGCTCGTGGCTCCAAATCTGGCGGAATGCATCCAAGTCGCTCGAAGTCTTCGTGAAAGGCGGTGATGTAGCGCTCGGCTAGCGCCAAGGGTTCGCTGTGCTCCTCCTGTGCTCTACGGATGATCTTGTCGTCGATGTCGGTAATGTTGCGAACATACTTGACGTGCAACCCTTGGCTGCGAAGAAAGCGAACCAGCACATCGGGAGCGACGAACGCACGCGCGTGGCCGAGATGACTCAGGTCGTAGACAGTCGGCCCACACACGTAAAGCTTGCAGTGACCAGCCTCGAGCAGCTCGAGCGACTTCTTGCGAGCGCTCAACGTGTCGTAGAGCACGACGATTGGTTCGTCGGACATGGGCGCAGTCTGCCCTAGCTCGCACGCCTGTGCCACACGAGCACCAGCGTGGTGGCATTGATGATCACGATGACCAAGACGAGCAGCCACAGCATTGCCGAGACGAACTCGTCGTCGGGGGTGACACCCACGAGAACGACGTAGGCATCTTGCGCGACCACGACCGACCGCTCCAGGCGGACCACTGCCACGATTGCCGGATCGATGGCAATCGACGTGCGATTGCCGCTGGTTGGCTGGAGCTTCGAGTTCGGCCCAACCTCCAACGTAGACCTTCGCGCGTGCTCGCCGGCGGGTACGATGACCTTGTCACCCTCCATGGCCAGCTCCGAGAGCTTGGCGACATAGGTCGTCGTCCGAGGCAGCACTGCGACACCAAGTTTGGGATCCGCAGTGTTTGCCGGAACCGATAAGCCCTCTTGCAGCCTGGCGGACACGTTTGGACGGTCCGCCACTGGAACGCGCACATGAAACACGTGAAATGTCTGCGCCTCGCGCTCGGCTCGGACATAGGGATACCCGAGCCTAGCGACCGCTGCCTCGGCATCACTTGCGCGTGGGAACGTGGTCTTGCCGAGCTGGACCAGCGCGTCCGGCTGGTCGACCACAATGCGGATGCGATCGTCGCCAGTCGTTTCGACCAAATGGCCATCGAGATCTTCGATCGTGCGACGGTTCGTACGCAGTGCCTCCAGCAGCGACGTTCGCTCCACATCGACCAACGTAACGATCCCCTCGGCATCGAAAAATTGTTTGACGAACGGGTGGCTGCGAATCCGCCCGAGCGGCATCATGCGGCCTTCGAACCGACCTTCGAAGTTGTCTTGTGGCTCGTTGCCTTGGCGCGGCATTGCAGCAAACAAGCTGCCACCACCCTCGACGATGCGAACGTAACCGAACGTCTTGTCTTTGGCTTGCAAACGAGCCGCGTGTTGGACGTCGGGTGTGCCCTCGAGCACGACGTAGCGATTGGCCACGGCCGGATCGACCGCTCCGTCACGTAGCACTTCGCTGGCATTCCCGAGCATTCGTGGCTCGCGAGGCTGCAACCAGTACACGACGTCTCCAAACATGGTCACGAGCAAGTAGACCCCAAACATCATCACCACGACCGAGAGCACCGGCGAGCGTCTCCGGCCGCCCCGGCGCATCGTCGACGCCATGGCCTCGAGGTCCTCGTCGTGGCTTGGCTGGCTGGGCTCGTTCGGGTCGCTCACTCGCTGCTCCGCTATATCACGCTGCCCTGTTGGACCACAGAAGCTGGCCGGTGTTCCCGAGTGGGCTCAGGAAATCGCCGTGCGAGTCGTGGATGATCACGGCCGATAGACCTGCAAGTCGAGCTCGCGCTGCACTTTGCGAGCATCACGAGCAATGAACGTGATGCGGTTGGCCCCGCGCTCCAAAGGGACTTCGGTAGCAAACTCCATGGTGCGCGCATCTGGGCCGTCCAATTCTGGATTGGCCCGATAAAATACCTTGCGCTCCGCTCGGCTCGCGCCGTGTGGCAATACTGCCACCATGACGTCGCGAACGCGAACGGGGTGGTCGGCCCGACCGCGCACCAACACACGATCCGCTTCCACCATCGTCGGAACAGGATCGAGGTGCAACACGGGTGGCGAGACCCCCGCTTGGGATCGCAAGCGTGCGGCGCCACGCGCTTGCGATGGCAGGTCGAGCTCGTCTCGCACGCTTTCGCGCGCGTGTGCGTCCCCGACAATCAACTCGAGTCGCACGGGGTCATTGCCTGTGTGCTCACGAGCGACCGTGACGCCGAACGAGCCGCGCACCCGTGAGCCCGGACGCACGCGTCCGAGCTGCACGAGACCTTCCTCGAGCAGCACCGAGGAACCGGAGCGATTGCGTACCATTGCCCGTACGTCCCTGGCCATACCGCGTCCGTCGTTTCTCGCCTCCACGACGAGCAGCACACGCTCGTCCGGTTGCAGGATGCCATCACCATTTCCGCGCACGGAGAATTCAATTGCCCCTTCCGGCGTGGGTTCCACGTTGCGTTTGGGGGCGAGCTTCGCCAAGGCAGGATCGTCCACGATCCAATAGTCGAAGCTCAATGCAGGACGGGGAGCGCCACGGAATTCCAGCTTGGTTTGGGCAGAAGCGGCGCCAGAATGCTCGCCAGCGTGCGCCTTGACAGTCAACGGTACCGACATGTCCGGGTGCCAGGGCATCACTTGAAGCTCGATATTGCGGGTCACCGTTTTGCCAGCAGCAATACTGCCGATCAACCATTCGATCCCATCGAGCTCGTCGAGGCTGGATTCCGTGCTCACGTGAACGCGCTGTGCGGCTCGTGATGCCCGGTTGGTGAGCTCGAGCTGCATGACGAACGTCGATCCTACGAGCAGGCGGGGCTCCCCCACGACCCGAACGTTCACGCCGAGCTCAGGAACCTGGGCCTCGGGGTGGTTTCGCCAGTCGATCCGCATGCGCGACAAGGCCCCGACGATGCGTTGCTCCTCCGTAACACCCAAGTCCCGAACGACGCTCGAGAACCGCTTGCGCTTGGCGTCATCGTCACTGGCATCGGCAAGAGCTCGAACCACCGTGTGGGCGATGCGGATCTCCGCGTCTTCCATATGTCGTTGAAGCTCTCGTTCCTGCTCCGATAGCCCGTTTGGCAGTTGTGGTGATTCCCACAAATAGCGCAATCTGAGCGAGCCGGTCGACGACGCCGGGGCAGCTTCGTGCCGTCCAGAAGGAAGGTCCGCTGCCCGAGATCGCTCACGTTCGCGTTCGAAGCGATCGAGATCGTAATAGTGCGCAAGGCCAGCAACCGGACCCAAACGCACAGGCAGCAGCTCGAGATCGGGTTGGACCCCGAGCGACTGGATGCGCTGATCCCCCGCGACCAGATATTCCGCGATGGTCAGCTTGAGCGCGAGCTCTTGGCCGTACGGCGTCACTGGTTTGAGCATTTGTACGGTGCCTTTGCCGAAACTCGTGCGTCCGACGATGACTGCACGTCCGAGTTGTTTGAGCGAACCACTCACGATCTCGGACGCACTCGCGCTTTGTTCGTCGATGAGCACGACCACGGGAACATGCTTCGGCAACATCGTGTCGGAGCTGGCCAGCTCGGCCTCACGCCCGCCAGCACTACGCACAATCACCAGCTCGCCGTCATCCACGAACTGATCTGCCACCTCCGTTGCTTGGGTAAGTAGGCCGCCCCAATCTCCTCGGAGATCCAGCACGAGCGCACGAATCGGCGGTGTACCTGCCAGCAGGGCTGCCAGCGCAGTCCGGACCTGTTCGCCAGTATTTTCTTGAAAACTTGCGATGCGCACGAAACCGACCTCGGCCGGCAATCGCAACGAAGTGACGCTTTCGATTTTGATGACATCCCGATCGATCGCTACGTCGAGAGTCTTGTTGACCCGCCGCAACGTGACGTTCACGGTTGTGTGGACAAGACCGCGCAGTCGTTGTTGCGCGTCCTTCGCCGACATGTTGACCGTAGACTCGCGGTCGATTGCCAAGATGATGTCACCGGTGCGGACGCCGGCGCGTTCGGCAGGAGATCCCGGCAATACCCGAACCATCACGATGCGCCGATGTTCGGCACGGATCTCGGCACCGATGCCGCCAAACTCGCCCTTGGTGCGCACCCCGAGATCTTCGTGCTCGCGAGGCTCGAGCAACACGGTATGAGGGTCGAGCGGTGCGAGCAGGCCGTTGATTGCAACGTACTCCAACTCGTGTTTGGCATCGTCATCGAGCCGCAACACCTCGTTCACAAACTGCAGAACGGTCTCGAGCCGTTCCGCCGCCGACAGAACATCGGGAAGCTCGTCCAACGAAAATCGCTCGATGTGCGATCCCACCGCTACGCTCACGACCGCTCCCTCTACCGAAGCAAACACCTCCGGTTCGTGGAGGCCGATGTAGTCCAATGCGGTTGCGAGCTGAAAGCGAGGATCGAACCTCGACTTGTCGAAGTATTGCTCCTGTGTTGCATGAGCAGCCCAGATGAGAAGAGGGAAGCTGCGCTGCTCGAGACGCAAACGCGCACGTACGGCCGCCTCGGGATCCACGTCGGTGTCGGTCCCGTCAGCGGCGGCCGCCGTAGCGGCAGTTTCGGGAACATCGACAGCGTTCGCACTGCACCCGAGCAACGCGAAAACGATCGCGAACATGGATGCATGGACATGCATCGACGCGTAGCATAGCCGGCCCGCCGGCCCGGTCCGGGGGACGCGCGAGCGCGGTCCCGAACCTACCGCGCGAATCGCTGAATCTACGGATGATTGCGTCGATGAGAGAATTCCTAGCTTGCGACACTTGCGAAGGTCGCTAACCGTGGGACAACCGGTCGCGTGGCAACCTGGCACAAGATCCGCAACAAGAGCCATTTCGTGCGAGCTCGCCCCATCTCGGCCGCGTTGAGTTCGCTTTTCGCGCTGTTGTTCGCAGCGTGTGTGGATGCGCCCATTACGCCGGCGCACCTGAGTCCAGACGGCCAACTTCGGTCTGCCGATCAGCTCTCGTCTTTCTCCCGGAAGCCAGCAGCTGCGAGGCGGGCGGTCGCCATCACAGCCGTGCTCGCGGCTCAACCGGACGGGGCACTCGTCGACGCGACCGAGTTTTCGACCACGGTTGGTACCGTTCATCTGCATCTACGCGCCGACGGGCTGATCGAACCCCATCCCGTAACGTTCGTTTGGAGCCACGCCGACATCACCGTCGAGATCCCTGGCACGCTGGCGCCAAGTGAAACGTTGTCGCTGGCCGCTAGCCATCCTATCCGTCCCGAAGACGCGGGTCGCTGGCGGGTGTCCGTAGTAGGGCAACCGAATGCGGACGAACCCACCCCCATGTTGTTCGAGCGCGAGTTCTTGGTCCGGCGGCACTGATTTCCCTTCCTCTCTCCTGCGTCCTGAGTCGTGCGACGCCCGCGGTTTCCGCCGCGGGCGTTCGTTTTGTGACGCTCGCGAGCGGTGGATCCATGTCGGATAACGCCGTAGCATGCTCGAACATGTCAACCGCGAACCCGCCGATGCCGCCGGAAGAGCTCGATGTGTTCGTACGTGGGCTCTATTACCTTGCCAAGGTAGACGGTATCGATCCCCGGGAAGAGCGACTCATCGTCGAATTCCTGCGCGAAACCCAAGCAGGAATCACGTTCGAGGACCTGCAGGGGTCGACGTTCGATCCCCGTGAGGCTGCCGTCGTGCTCGAAACGAGTTATCTGCGCCGAGTATTCGTGCGCGCAGCCATCGCACTCGTAAAGGCGGACGGTCGCTTCACGGATGCCGAGCGCCGGGCCATTGGTGAGATCGCGGACGCGTTCGGCATGAGCAATGCGGAGTTCGGAGAGCTCGAGCAAGAGGCTTCGCGCGCTCGGCTCGAATGAAAGCAGGAAACATCATGGGTTTGCTCAGTTTCATTCGCAACCAGCTCATCGATGTCGTGGAATGGTTGGACGACACCAACTACACCCTCGTGTGGCGCTTTCCCGACGAAGATCACGAGGTAAAAAACGCCGCCAAGCTAATCTGCCGCGAGGGCCAAGCCGCAGTGCTCGTGAACGAGGGCAAGCTCGCGGATGTATTTGGTCCGGGAACACATACTCTCAGTACACAGAACCTTCCCGTGTTATCCAGCTTGCGCGGTTGGAAGTATGGTTTCGAGAGCCCGTTCAAGGTCGAAATCTACTTCATCAACTTGCGTCAGTACCTGGACCAGAAATGGGGCACTGCCAACCCGGTGCTGATTCGCGATCCCGAGTTTGGCGCAGCCGGAAAGCCGGGGCGCGTGCGGCTTAGAGCCTACGGCAGCTACAACTTCCGCATCGTCGATCCCGGCTTGTTCTTCCGTGAGGTCGTCGGTACGCAAGGCTGCGTTACCACCGAAGACATCGAGGGACATCTCAAGCGCTTGTTGGTGTCGAGCTTTTCCCAGGCCGCCGCAAAGAGTGAGCTTCGCGTGATGGACATGGCAGCACACCACGAGGTGCTCGGAAACGCTGTCAAGGAAGCCATCGCGATCGATTTCGCCCGGCTTGGCATCGCGCTCACCATGTTCGTCATCGAGAACATCTCGTTGCCGCCCGAGGTGGAGAAAGCCATCGACCTGGCCGCCGCACAGGCAGCGCGCGGCATCGACAACACCATGGCATGGGAAGGTGTGCAGGCGTTGCGTGACGCCGCACGGCAGCCCGACGGCAATTCGGCATTGACCGCAGGCATGGGTGCCGGGATCGGCATGGGCATGGGGCAAGCCATGAGTCACGTGATGGCAGGTTCGCTTGGTGGTGCTTCGAACAACCTCGAAGACAAGCTCCGCAAGCTCAAGGCCATGTTCGAAAGTGGCCTTCTGACACAAGACGAATACACACAGAAGAAGCAGCAACTGCTGGCGGCGTTTTGAGGTTTGACTCAGACTCGAAGTCAGCGACGGGACCGACGTTCTGGCACTCGACCTGGTCTGCCGACCGTGTGGATCGCCCAGCGAACGAGATCGGCAAGAAACGTTCGATCTACCGCGCGGTCGGCCACGACGTACTGCTCTGGACTAGACAGCCCCGTTTCGCGCTTGAACAGATGATCGAGCTCGGGGTAGCGCAATATTTCGTGTCGTTTGCGATGTTTTTCGGCGAAACGGTGCAACGCGTCGAGGTCCAGTCGAGGATCGACTTCGAAGTCCTTGCCACCTTGCGCGAATACCAGCGGACAACTCACGTTGCCGATCAGTACGTCGGGATCGAGGCGCAGCATGTGTGAAAGCCAGGTTCCGTGGCGTGCAAGCTCCGGCGGGGGCGTGCCGCCGTCTTTCAACTTCGCGAGCATGCGCGCGTGCTCGCGACGCGCATCTTCCCGCAGCTCGGGCGGTAGCTTGCGCAAGCCCAACTCCGCGTGTTCACGCATGATCGCATCGTAGCGTCTGCCGGGGCTCGCCAGCAGCGCGACCGCTGCGATCTCGCGGCGCCGTTCCGCTGCGAGTCGCAGTGCTCGCCAACCACCTTCGCCGTGACCGACGATGATGATGCGCCCCGCATCGACTTGTTCTTGCACCAGCAATGTTCGAAGCGCTCGTCGGGCGTCTTCGAGTTGGTCCTCGAATCCGAGCTCGCCTGGTTCGCTATGTCCGAATCCGCGCTCGTCGTAGCGAATGACCACGAACCCGGCCTGGGCAAACGCATCGGTAATCTCATGACTCCCCAAGTCGACGGCAGGAGGACCCGCGAACCCGAAACGATCCTGTTGGCCCGTACCCGACAGGAACAACACCGCCGCGTGGGGCGGCGAACCGGACGTCGGTAACAGGACTTCGCCGAACAGTTTCGGCTCACCTGCACGGCCAGGAAGCTCGACATCGTGCCTGGTGAAGCTTGCACCGTGCGGCTGCCGATACACGAGCTCACGCGGACGCGCTATCGTCCAATCCGGCCAGGCTGCTGGTGGGTCGTCGGCTCGGACTTCCATGGTTTCGTCCGCAACGTCGATGCGAACGAGCCGCCCGCGATAAAACTCGATGTGTTCTCCGAGGCTCGTGCGCACCGATATTCGCTCGGGATCTCGCTCGTCGACACGCTCAACGCTTGCTTTCCAATCCACAGGCAAGCCACCCGAAAGACTGACGAGTCGCATGGATAGCTCTCCCCGCATCAGCGTGCGAGTTGCCAGCATCAGCTCTTGGTGAATGATCGCTCCATGGGCCATGTAGGCAGTTCCACTCGGACACGCGAGCTCCTCCCGCTCCTGCATCGAGCTCACCACCAAACGATCGCCCATACGCTCGAAACGAAGCTCGGCGGCTTCGCTGCGTTCGAACCCCGACGCGAGCTCGCCCCATCGATCCACCACGATCTCACCCTCGCTTCGCAGGGGTGCCCTGCCGGGTGGTGTGAGCTCGATGCGTGTGACGAAACGATAAAGCTCGGGGCGTTCCGGAGCCGGGCCGTCGTAGCGTCCCCATGAGCGACCGATTGTTCGCCCCGCTTGGACAAACGTGAACGAGCGTACTTGACCAGGCGTATACAGTTTGTCGACGTTTGCACCCCGCCAAAGCAGCGCCGACGCAACGACGTCTCGCGCTGGTTCGCGGGGGCCCGCCAGTGGGATCGCGACGCATGCCGCGAACCCGACCCAGGATGCGACCATGCACACCATGGTCGTGACGCGTGTAAGCCCGAACGTTCGCACGAGTTACTATAACCGAGCCCGTGCCGTGGACCCGCGAACAGATCGCTGCGCGCGCAGCCCGAGAACTACCTCGGGGTAGCGTGGTCAACCTTGGCATCGGCATCCCGACGCTGGTCGCGAACTACATCGAACCCACGACCGATATCGTGTTGCATTCGGAAAACGGGTTGCTGGGCATGGGACCATTCCCCTACGAGGAGGACGTCGATGCGCAGGTGATCAACGCGGGAAAACAAACCGTGACGATCTTACCTGGCGGTTCTACATTCGACTCGTCGCTCAGCTTCGCGATGATTCGTGGCGGCCATGTCGACGTGGCCGTCCTCGGCGCCATGCAAGTCAGTGAGCAAGGAGATCTCGCCAACTGGGCGGTGCCTGGACAAAAGATCACCGGCATGGGTGGTGCGATGGATCTCGCGAGCGGAGCCAAACGGGTCATCGCCTTGATGAACCACCGCGAGCGCAACGGAGCCAGCAAGCTCGTGCGTCGCTGTACGCTCCCCCTCACGGCGATGCGTTGCGTCGACCTGGTGATCACCGAGCTCGGGGTAATCGCCGTGGATCACGTGGGATCCGGCGGATTTTCGCTGGTGGAGATCGCTCCGAACGTCACGCTCGAAGAGATCCGCACCGCCACCGAGGCTCTGCTCGGCGACGTAGCGCCCTCCACCTCGCCATGACTGACCTCAGCGGGCGCGTAGCTAGCGCGTCGCATCACGCAATTGAGGGCTTTCCCTTTGCCCCGGATCGTGTAAATAACGTGCCCACACGGGCTCGTAGCTCAATTGGTAGAGCAAGGGACTCTTAATCCCTGGGTTGTAGGTTCGATTCCTACCGGGCTCACTGCGTATCTCCTGAATTCGGCACTTCGGAGATCGGGGTTTGTGCGCGGGGGAACACCCGGGGAACGAATGCGGGCTGCTACCCCCCGGATCGGCCACTGTGATCCCGAGGCCTATGCGCGCGCGTGTTGGCGTCGATCGTCTCATCACCGCTCACGCGGCGGGTCAAAGCGGAGCACACGAAACCCGGCTCGGGTCATCGCCCGGCCGGGTTCAGGGCCAGCAATCCTCGGGTCAGTCCTCGTCGACCAGCGCGGCGTTTCCGAGACGAAGACGCATGACGAGCTCCAGAACAGCGAGCGCTTCCTCGTCGCGGCGGTTCATCGGCCCACCCCGGCCACCGTCTCCGTCCATTGTCGAAGGAGCGCGAACTGCTCGTCGAGCAACAAGTGTATGGCACTACCTCGAAATCGAGACCGTATAGTTGTCTGCCTTTGAGCATCGAGATCCTCCGGCTGTCACCGGTAGTTTGCGGGTGCGTGCAGAGTGACAGCTCCGCACGCGTCAACGTGGCCCCGTCTTCTGCCACGTTGGTCCGCCGTCGACAGGATCGTGCCGACGAATGGACGGGACACTCTACCATTTGCAAAACCGGCGGACTGCTGCGTCGAGCCCAGCGAGTTCAGCGTGGTAAGCCTGATCCTCCAGGTCCATGAACGTTCGCCAGTGCATCCCTTTCGGCTTCGATAGCAGCTCGCTACCAGGCTCGGCTCGGAGCCTTGCACGAAATCGTTCGCGCTTGCGAAACATCCGATCCATGAATCCCTCTCGCTGGCATGAATATGCCGCGCCGATGCACTTGCGGCACGCAAACACGCCGTGATCCGTGAGGTAAAGGATCGCTACACGTCGATCGCAAGGATCGCACAGGAACCATGGCCGCGAGCCGCCGTAGGTGCATGGCGTCCATTCCAGGCGAATCACCTGTGCGATGTCTCTGCGCGAGTCACCCTTGCCGCACGCATACGCAAGCCGCATGCGCGTTCTGATCGCCGTGTACCCGATGCTGCCGACTTGCTCGCGAGTGAGCGGATTTCTCCAGATCCAAAACCCCGTGCTCATGTCGTGGTCCCATGGGATTGCGCCGCGACGGCGAAAAGCCCGAACGTCGAGCGCGAGCTGATGCTCCACGAGAGGACGGGCCATGCTGCAAAAGCATACGAAATCATCAGGCAATTTGCGGTTCTGAACGACCTGCATGTCCCGGAAAATTCGATGTGTAGCCTATCGTAGAGGGGTCCACGCGCTGGTGTACGCGCAAGAATTTTCGAAGCACACAATTGCATCGCCGATGCCGTAGCAGGGCCATCCTTTGCCGCAAACATGCCGGCATGTGCCGTGGCTCGATCGCCCACGGAAGCAGTCTGGTGCGACTCTACGCGTTTCGCGAGGGAGATCGCCTCCGACGGCCACGACTTGGACCGGAGATCTTCTCCCGTCGTCCGATAGTCGAGACTCGCCGGTAGCGGACGAACGACAGGAATGGACGCTGGCCACCCCGTCCGCCAGAACGTTCCTCCGTTTGGTCCGGCGTCAGTTGATGGTGTCCGGATCGTCGGAATCATCGGCCGGATATTCCGGCTGGGTGATCTCCGGAGAGGACACGAGCGAGATTCGATGACGCGCGGCCGTATCGAGCAGCCAACGGTGAACGAGCCAATCGTCCTCGAGGTCGAGTGGCTCGGCTCCGCCGGGCGGAAGGAACCGATAGACGAACACGGGGAAGCCGTTCGCGATGCACTCGAGGTCCCGGCGCCGCTCGGGAGCGTAAGCGCTGCCTCCGAAGACCTCGCCGCCTTCGAAAACGGTCCCGTCGCTGAAAACCCATCGCTTCATTCGGCGCTACTTCAGATCCTGTCGGATATTTCGAAGCTGACCGGCGATGTCCTCTAGCGCCCGAGTCTGTCGTTTTTCGAGATCGTAGAGCGTCTGCTCGGTTGGCGCCGCGTTGGCGATGCCGAACGTCCGGGTCACTAGGATTCCCGCTCCGAGACCGAGCGCGAATACGAGCGTGGTTGTGCGATTCATGATGCCGCCGCCTTCCGGGATCTGAGCCCGATTGCATGATGATATGGCCGGTGTCTGCCGTCGTGAGCCGCCCGCCTCGTGGCGCGCAGCCGCTCGCCTGCGGTTGCTCGCCGCGATCCTAGCCCGGCCCTCGTCCGCCTACCCATGACCGCCCGTTGACGAGGTGACCACCGCGGGGTGGTCGTGGAAGCGCGATCCAGAGCGTTTTTAGCCTACTTCTCGAACCCGTGGCTCTTGAAGCCGAGCGTCCGGCAGTTCTCGCTGACGGTCCGCACGACGGACTCGTCGATCCCATCCTCGACCTTGATCTGGATCTCGACGATCACGCTGGCGTCGGAGCCAGGAAGAGCCGACAGGTGCTGGATGACCTCTTCGGCGATGCGGCCGGCATCGCGGCCGATCCGAAGTGGATTGAGGGTCGCCGACGCGACGAAGAGGGTGGGCTTGTTGGGCCCCTTCGCCGAGGATGGACTCGGCGTATCCTCTCTGCCGCTCGTCGCCGGGCGATCCGGTCCCACAACCGTGAACGTGCCCGACTCGCTCGCGTCTTGGCGGGCGGCCGCGGTGGGCTTCACGATGAGCATGTCGCCGGTGACTTGAACGATCTGAGAGCCGCCCCGGCGTAGGCCCTTGTAGCGTCCACGCGCCTCGTCCCAGGCGTCCGCGACGGCGAAGGTGTCGTCGATCGTCAGCCTCCCAGCGCCGTCCTGAACGGCGGCCACGAGGGTCTCTCGGCCCACGATGCGCGGGAGGTAGATGTAGCGGGCGAAGTACTCGAAGAGCTGGCCGAACGAGACATGGTCCCGGTCGGCCCACAGGTGCTTGTCGAGCTCCAGGCGGAGTGGGAGCGCTCCGAACACGGGGAGCAGCTTGCCAGCGCGCACGAGTTTGGCGCCGGTGCGCGCGACGATGGCGTCGCTCCCGTTTCCACGATCTTCGTCCAGCTCGACGGGCGCGGTCGGGCTTTCCTGGTGTGGTACAAGGAGAAACGTCCAAGCCTCGCGGATCTTGATGTCCACGGTGGAGTCGGCGTCGTCGCGGCGCTTCTTGGCTTGGTTGCGCTGGGAGGTCGTGAGCTCGAGCTTCGCTTCGTCCTCGACGATCGACCGCCACGCACGGACCTGCTTGGCAGCCTGGCAAAGATCATCGATCCGGCTTCGGTCTGCCGCCAGGAAGACGATCATGTTGCGGTTGATGCGGGGACCATTGCCGCGGTTGTTCAGGATCTCGAGGGCAGCCATCTGGGCCCGGGTCTCCTGCTGTCCACGCACATGAGAAGCGCGAGGGTGGAGGATGACGAGACGCGCCAGCGGCTCGTCGGGGACGTCGCCACTCGCCGGTGCTACATGCACCCCGCCCGGGAACTCGGGAACCTTGGAGAATTTGCGTAGGCGCTCCAGCATCTCGTCGATCGCCTCCTCGTCGTCCAGTGCGCGCGCGCGGTCCTCTGCCACGCGCGTGACGGTGGGGTGTGTGGAGAACCAGTAGCGGCTGCCGTCCACGTAGAGGTAGGTCGCGTGGTCGGTCAGGCGTCGCAGCGCGTCCCCGAAGGTGGCCACGCTTTCGCCGGGCTGGCAACACCCGAGCCGGACCTCCCGGTCGTCCACGCCGGGGTTGCGACCACCGGCACCCGGGGCTGTGCCCATGAACACCGTGCGAGTCACACGACGACACGCGGAGTAACGACCCAGGTTGCTCGTGCTGCGGTCGATCTGGAGGGGAAGCGAGTCGAGCCCATCGACTTCGCTCGAGACGATCGCCTCCCACGGCGCATCGAGGTAGTTGCGAAGCTCGCCGTATACGCCCGGATCGTCGAGCGGGATCATCGACGGCATGATCATCAGCCCAGCGTCCTGACTCTCCCACAGTCGATGCACGACCTTGGCGAGGAAGCGCAGCACCCCGCGCGTCTTCTGAAACTTGTCCAGGGACGACCACTCCCCGAACAGCTTGTCGAAGAGGTCGGGGTGGATCGGGTAGGCCGCCTCCATCTTGCGGCGATAGCCCCCCTCGCTGCATCCCGACGGATACTCGGCCGCGGCGTCGCGATACATCCGCGAGAACGCATCGAGCACGGCGTCACGCGCCGGCGCCTGGCCGGAATCCAGCGGCTCGAACAACCGCCGTCGCACGATCTCGAACCCCTCCTCGGCCGTCGCCGGGTGCCAGGGCGTTGCGATGCGCTTGAACACCTCCTCGAGCGTGTGCAGAGCTTTGAGGCCGTACTCGCCGCCGACCTCGACCGCCGTTCGCCCCGACGAGGTGCGGCCAGAGTCGTCCGAAGCGGGGATCGACGCGACGACCAGCGCCTGGTCGACAGCCTTGGCGGCCTCCGTCAGCGCCTGGGCGAAGCTCGACTGCGCCTCGAAGGTCCCCGCGGGCAAGGACTGCTTGCCCACGAGCTGGCGGGCGTAGGCGACCCACTCGTCGATCAGCACGATGCACGGAGCGTTCTTGCGAAACAGGTCCGCGAGGAGCTTGGCCCCGGGGCTAACCCCCTTCTGGTCCGAGTCCGCCACAATCGCGTAGCCGTCCTTGCCACCGAGCTGCCACGCCAGCTCGCCCCACAGGGTATGGACTTGCGTGCCGTCGGACTTGTGGCTGACGTGCCCGGGAGACAGATAGGTCCCAACGAGCACGGCACGACGTGCCTCGGGTGCAGCCTTGACTCCGGCAGCGTCGAGGACGGCCTCGATCCCGGGTAGGCGCGAGCTCGGCGTGGCGCCGAACAGGTGGTAGAGCGCGAGCATGGAGTGCGTCTTGCCGCCACCGAAGTTCGTCTGGAGCTGCAAGACCGGGTTTCCACCCTTGCCCGTGAGGCGCTGGAGCGCACCAACGAGCAACGTACGGAGGCCGGCGGTCAGATAGGTGCGCTGGAAGAAGGCGATGGGATCCCGATACTCGTCGGTGCCCTTGCCTTCGTAGACCCCGGCGAGGTTGGCCGCGAACTCGGCTTGCTCGAACTTTCCTGCGCCTACGTCCGGATGTGGCGCAATGACGTCCCGCCAGGACGACAGACCCGCCTTCGGGTTACCCGTGGTCGGCACGTAGCGGGTCTTGTTGCGGGCCTTCTCGGCGTACATGGTCCGCATGAGGTCTTGCTTGTGCTTGTCGACCTCGGTCGCTTGCTCACCCGCGGAAACCGCCACGAGCAGGCGCGCGACGCTGTCGAGTGCCCGGTAGGTGTCGTCGGACGTGAACGCACCGTCGTGGGCCCAGACGTTGCGGACCGTGATCAGCTCGCTGACGAGCGCCCGCTCGGCGTGGCCGAGCGTCTGCTTGAACGCCCGCTGCCAGTGATCGGCCATTGCCTTGAGCAGCGCATGGGTGTCCCAATGGATCGTTCCGTCCTTGTTTTTCGACAAGCCGTGATGCACCCCCGCCGAGACCACCTCGAACCAGGAAGACCCGAGATTCTCGTCGAGCTCGCGCTGGACGAACGGAAGCAGTCCTTCTCGCAGAAGCTCGAGGCACCTGGTCACACGTTCGCGATTGCTGATCGCCATGTCGAGTGGACCTATCGAGCGCCTTCGACCGCCAGGGTGACACTACGCGGGTCCTCCACCCTGCGCGAAGCCTCGAGGATCTCGACGGGACAAGAGCTGCCCCTCGGCATCGTAGTCGAGTATGGTACCTGGCTTGTCCTCGTCGCTCTCCGCGACCGGGCCTTCCCGCAGAATGACCAGGAGCGTGTCGGTTTCGGCGTCGTAGCGGATCCTCATGGCGTTCCTGCGTACTTCTGGAGCTTACTCGTTCGATAGGCCGTGATCACGACGATGGCTTCGGGCGTAGGTTCGACCCTCCCATGCCCGGCTACGTTGGGAAATTGACGGTAGGAAGGTGGCTGCCGAGGTAGCCGATGAGAACCACAGGTTCGTCGAGGGTTCGTTCGGGCCGGTAATAGAGTCGAACCCCGGCTCCGCCAGTCAGCTTCGTGTGGAGGCTCCACCGCTGGTGTTCGAACCCGTCCGGCGTGTGAAAGTCACGAAGCGGGCCGAACTTGCCGTGTTCGAGAGTCGCGATCGACTCCGTGCTGAACGTGAGGGCTGGACGGAAAGCAGTTTTCGGTGCCCAGGCGAGTGCCGCTTCGTTCAACACGCGAAAATGCCGGAGAACTTGGCGGAAGAACGGTTCTCGCCCGCTGAGTGCCTGCACGGCCGTCCGGGCGTCGTCCCCCAAGCGCAAGCGAGGGAAGACCTCGTGGGCCCGCACGAGCAGTAGTTCTCCGTTTGCAACCGAGCGCTCGATCCGATCGACGATGGCGCTGCGACCGGCCTCGACTTCTCCCTGGGACGCGAAGGTCTGAATCTCGACTGAGTCCTTCCGAAACCCATCACCGTCCGCCTCGAGGATTGACAGTTCGACCCGCAGCGTCTCTCCCGCTGGACGGGTGTCGCTGGCAAAGATGATCAAGACATGATCCTCGACCGCCGCAAGACCGCACGCGATCACCTCCGAGTCGTTCACCTTCGCCTCGATTACCCGACGCCCCTGTGCCACGCTGAACAATCCATCGTCGCCGTCGATGAAAGGTTGCTTTCCCAAGCGGATCGCCACGAACCGACCCGCATCCTTCGGTGTGGACGGGTCGAAACACCACATGGCGAGGCCGCGTCCGCCACCGACATCGCGCGCACTTGCGTCCCGAACGGCACGGAGCACCCGTGGCGCACCGACGTTGTCGAGGGCTCTCATCGTCGTTGCGAGCCCCTGGATCCGAGACCCGGGGGGTCGGACGGGGCACGGAACGAGACTGGTTTCGTCGAGAAGCGGTTCCACGAGGTACCTACAGAAGTTGAGCCAGGGCGAGGTCAAACTGGTCGAAGAAGCCGTCCGGCCAAGAATCCAGCCGACCGTCGGCGTCGAGCATCGGCGAAGTCGGTTGGAAGCCAGCGGCAGCCGAGAAGAAATGCACTGCAACCTCGGACGGGGAGATCACCCGGTTCTTCGCGGCGAGGCGCACACCATTGAGAACATGGTCGGAATGTGTTTCCACCACGAGTTGTACTCCGGAAGCAGCGACACGAGCCAACAGCGTCCCAATCTGCTGCTGCGCACGGGGGTGGAGATGGACTTCGGGGTTCTCCACGAGAACGAGGTCACCCTGCTCGGCGGCCAGCACCGCGACGAGGATTGGAAAGAGCTGCGTGAGACCGAACCCGACGTTCTGCGGCCGCTGGAATTCAGACCCCTCTTCGGAACGAAGGCGCAAGCTCACGGCGCTCGCACCATCAATCGGCTTCACCCGAAGATCGCACCCGGGAAAGAACTCCTGCATCCGAGCCCGCACCTGATGAAAAAGCGTGGGAGGGAAATCAGGAAGGCACAGTTCGGAACGAACTGGGTCTGACTCGCGCCAGTAGAGGAGCCCGGCGGCAAGCTCTCCCCGCGCGCCGACGTATTCGTGGAGATGCTCATCGCGCAACGGCAGAAGCTCCCGCGGTCCGATCCGCTCCGCGGTGATCCAACTGAGGCGGCGAAGTGCAGAGACAACTGCGGAGTTTTCTGCTCGCGCAGCCGGGAGCAACCAGCGGACGGCATCTCCTAGCTCGATGGGCTGCTCATCGATCCATGCGCCCTCGAGTTCCACGGTTAGCGCCCGGCGGTCCTCCGCCTTGAAGCTCCAGACCACACGCTCTGTCGGCGTTGCTGCGCCGAGCCCAAGTCGGCGAGGCGACTTCTGGTTCACCACATCCGCTGCGCTGCCGAGAGCGAGATCTGGCCCCTCGAGCAAGAGGGTGCGACCCCATTCGCGCTGTGACAGCGTTTGCGCCAACAGGGCCATCGCCTGGATGACCGATGATTTCCCGCCGCTATTGATCCCGGTCAGCACCGTCAATGGCCGCAGCACGAGCTCGAGTTGCTCGAAGCACTTGAAGCTCGAGAGGTACAGGCTACTTAGCACCGAACACCTCCATCAGCATCGCCGTGGCCATCTCGAACCGTGTTCGCACCTCCTTGGGGGTATTCGGTCCGTAGGTAATCGCTTTGATGAATCGCTGGTCTTCCATCTGCCGATAGAAGGCTTGCCGGAGGGATTCAGCGAACTCCACCACGCTCTCTCGCTCCGCGAGACCGATCATCATCACGTCGAAGAGGGATGCGTTGATCAGGCTCCTCGATTGTTCGGCCTTCTTGTGCTTGCGGAAAGCGTGCTTGCCGAACACCGTCAGGTTGTGCTGCAGTCCACGGCGAAATTTTTCGCGAAGCGCAACGCGCTCTGTGTCGGTCAAGTCTCCCAGGCGTTTCAGCCCCCGAGCGAGCCAGTCGTCCATGTCACCCTTATAAGTGTCGAGACTGAGGAGTGAGAGCGAGCAGAAGCGATTCACGAACTCGCGGTCCTGCATCTTCTTGATGGACAGACTGCGGCCGGTCGCCTGCGTGAACAGATCCGTCGATGCCTCCTCCTTCAGAAACTGCGTCCCCGCGCCGTTGTAGATCGCGTTGCGCATCTGTTGGCGCGTCAACACTTCGCCACCGTTGACGCGCTCGAAGATGTCGAGGCGGGCGCGCTCGGGAACACCGTGGTCGATGATGTAGAAGAGAAGTTGGCTGTCCTCGATGCGGTTCTGCAGGCGCACTTCGAGATCCTGGAACCTCTTGCCGTGCAACTCTTGGCGGTCCTCGAGCACGAGCTTCAACTGGCCCGAGAGGAATCGATCGAGGGTCGTGAGGCGCTGTCGCCCGTCCACGACGATGAGACGTCCCTGCTCGTCCTCAGCGACATAGAATACCGGGAGGGGAATCCTCATGAGGATCGACTCGATGAGCCGACTTTGCTTCGTCGCGTCCCAGACGAACTCGCGCTGAAAATCTGGGTCGAGCACGAACCGCTCACTCTTGATTCGGCGAACCACGTCCTCGGCTGTCCGACGTTCGTCGCGGATGGCTACTGAGTCGAGCGGATATTCCTTCCATCCCCCCGTGGTTGGCGGTTCGTAACCCTCGATCGGTTCACCGTCGGGCGGGGCCTCGGGTTCGCTCGTGCCTGGCTCCGTGTTGTGGGCGTCGTTCGTACTCGACTCGTTCATCTTGCTGTCTCCCTGGTAACTTGGCGCGCGTTCTTGGATGGATCCCCAGATGTTCCGTACCACTCTACAGGGCCGAAACCATGGGTGTGTACCAGCGCGCTTTGACGCGTCGTAACAAACATCAGAGCAGCACCCCCTGCTGTGGCTCGGGTCGTTCCTCGGCGAGGCGCTGGAGCTGCGGCCACGCGACGACGAGCGCGTTGTAGGCGAGAGCGTCGTCAGCCCACTTCTTGCGCTCGCACAGGGTGTAGAGCCGGTATGCAAGGTCGCGTGCCGGCTGGGCACGAGGACCGAGTCGCGCGAGCAGGTGGGCCGCCGCCTTCTCACCGCCTTCAGTCTCGAGACGCTTGATGAGGTGCTGCGTTGCTTCCCAGATCGTCGCCTTGGTGTCGAGAAGCGGGTCCCACTCCTTGGGCAGCTCGGCCCGTTTCAACAGTCGAACCTTGCCAGCCTTCGCGACGAGGAAGCCGGCCTCCGCGACCCCGGAAACCGCGATGTTGCGCGCCTTCGCCACGTTCTCGGCTTCGCCGAACGGCCGGTTGTCCCAGCGGTGCTGCTCGTACCAGGTGAGCCCGAACCGGGTGTAAGGGTCGAAGTCGCCTTCTTGCTCCGCGAAGTATTCGTCGAGAGCCTCGTTGATGAGCTGGAGCGCCGTGCGGACGGTCACCGGGCGACCATCCGGCTCGAGGACGTTTGCGTGACGGGAGAATATCGCCATGCCCGGCCCGATGGCGGCCTGAGGGAGGTCGACCGGGGCGAGGTTGCCCTCTTGGAGCAGCCGCAACGCCTCTGGAAGTTCGCGTTTCATCCGTCGGCGAAACTCCGCCCTGGTGGTCGATCCCTCGTCAAGCGGGCGCTTCCGGCACACGAGTACAATGGAAGATGCCAGCGCGTTCGAGCCCACGCCCCTCTGCCTGGTCGGCCGCTCGGAGCGAACCGGCCATGTTGCGTCCACCGTCAGTCCTGCGGCGAGAACTGCCTCAAGAAACGTCTCCCACCCAGTCGAGCGGGACCCTTCATCACCGCTCTCGGACTGCCTGAATGCGTAGTAGACCGCGATGGGGTACTCCGGGTGCGCTCGCTCCCGAATGCGAACCATCGCCGTTGTCATGCCACGAAGAAAGAAGGCTTCTGCGCCGTCCCGACCTCCGTGGCGTGCTGGTTCAGCCACAAGCTCCGCATCTTTCGGCACCAGAATCGTTGCGCATTCGGCCGGGGCAATCTTCCGAATGCTTCTTCGCAGCCAGACGTAGAGGAAATCGGAGAGGTCGGCGTACGGGACGTTGTCGTAGTACGGCGGATCAGTGCTGAAGATCCGTGCGGGCTCGGAGTCATCGAGCGTCATCGCATCAAGCTGGAGAACCCGACCCAGGGGCCCCGACTCGCACGGGATCGCGTCCGCGACGATGGAGATCGACTTCGACAGCGTTCCCCCGATTTCACCGAGCGGGTTGATCTCGGCGAAATCCCAGACCATCGGCAGTGCCTGCTTGGTGAAGACGCCTTTCGGTCTGTCCTCCTTGGAGTACCAGACGACGAGCGAGTTGCAGTACTCGACGGTCTTGTCGACAGCAAATGCAAGGTAGGTAGCGACCGCGTCGCCGTACGCGTCTGCATCGCACCCTCCATCGCAGAGTGGTTCGCCCCGTGACGCACCCGCTCCGATAGCATCGGCCACGACTCGTTCTCGTGCTGCCGCGACGAGGTCGGAAAACGTAGTGAGCGCGACAAGCTGCCGCGGAGTGAAGAGATCGCGATGTCGCTTCATGCCGTAGTTCTGAATTCGGAATCCCAGGGCCTGCTCCGGTAACACGGTGCTCGGTGCGTCATCAGGCACGGGCACGTCGGATGCGGTTTCGGCGGCAGGCGTCGCGGGGAGATAGCCGCGGGTCCGTGGTCCCTCAACCACTATCGCCAGCAGGCGAGACCCCAACTTCCCAGCTTGGCCCATTTCGCGAACGTAGGAGGCGGGGATCGGGCTTCCACTCAGGAGGCAGCGAAAGTCACCGCGCCCTGTCTTGGTTCCTTCGCTGATGCGCTTGCGCTCCACGGCGGACTTCGGCGCCTTGCCCGTCGCAAGATCGAAGCGCCATGCCTTCGCCTCGGGATCAACAACCGGCTTCAGCCAGGTCTCCTTGCCCTGCTTAGTCGAAAGCCAGAAGGAGGAGACCAGCGGCACATGCACACCGCCGAAGGCTGGATCAGGACTCGGGACCGTGCGAGCCCACAACCAGGCGATCGCGTCAGCTTTACCGCCGCCTTGGTCGTTCGGCAGTTCAACATCTGGGTAGAGGTGACCGATGCGGTTCCGAGCTTCTTGCCGGATCCACGCCCCATAGTACCGAACGTCTTCAGCCAAGCCGCGAATACCTGTCCAGGTACCAGCCACATTGCTCGCTCGTGCGTCAGGATTCACGGGCGGACGGCCGGCAAACCTCGGAGGGATTTCGATGAGTGCCTTGTTGATGAGAATCGCGACCGGGTTCAGGTCTGTCGCGATGGCGCGCAGCCCAAGCCGCTGGGCTTCGAGCGGAATCGTTCCGCCACCCGCGAACGGGTCGTGCACGGATGGCAGTTCCGTCGCCAGGTACTCGTTCACGACCTCAGGAGTTACCTTCTTGGCGAGGATCTTCTTGGCCTTCGCGGAGCGTGAGGCGCGTGCGTGGCTGCGTGCGATCTCGAGGCGAGCTGCGTCGAGCACCTGCGTGTCCGGCCGCAGCTTCCATGTCGCCAAGCGCTCGATGACTCCGAAGAGACGCCGCCTCTCCCGTGCCTGCTTCTCTGTTGTCGGAAACTCCTGCGGCCATGAAATCGGGTCATCCACGAGTTGGGCGAACAGGACTGCACCGGCAGCGGCGAACGGGCGCTGCGCCCACCACTTGTGAGTCGCCGACGGGTTCCCCTTGTAGATCCACCCCTCCTGAACGGATTCGCGGTTGATCGCCTCCAGCGGGAGCGCGACCTCGATCAGCTTTCGACGCAGGGGGACGGGCTGGCTAGTCAAACCGTCACTTCTTCCCTTCGGTTCGTCGTAGTGCGCCAGCCGCCACCGTCAGGCTCCGGGTGAGCCCTGCGAGGGCGTAGTGCCATGTCTTGTAAACACGCACGCGAAATGGAAACGGTGCATAGCCAATCGCCCCTTCCATGCGGAGAGTCTTCGCAAGCACGCGTGTGGAGCGGGTCGTATCCCGGATTCCCTTCCCTAACCTACTGCGGGCACGGTAACGGGGGAGTTCGGGAATCCGCAGCGGAGAAAGAAAGCCACGAGCGACATCGTGCGGGCCCTCCTCGGCATTCATGGGCCACCACTTCTGCTGATTGACCGTCTTTGCCGAGATGCGCTCCTCGAGAAAGTCCGCCTTCCACGACTCAAAATCGCCGACAAGCTCCTTGAAGAACCCCTCATCGGCCACGAACAGATCCAAATCAGAATCGACACGCGGCGGGTGCCCCCATTGCTTGGGGTTCATGGAATAGCCCATCCGCCGGCTCCCGGTCATGCTGATCGACGCGGGCGTGACGCCCAAACGGTCAGCAAGGTCCAGGCGCACATGTTCATAGAGGCCGGGACATTCGCTGAAGGCTGACGGGATGCCTTCGGAGAGCCACAGATTGGCCACGGCTTCACGGTCGCGAAGTCCACCACATCGCAGGATGCTCCGCAGATCCGACTCACTGAGAGTAGGTACGCGGAGCTGCAGTAGCGCTGGGTGAAGTTCGCTCTTCACACCCTCATCCTCCGTAACACGTATGCCGTTCGTCGCTCGATCTTTGCCGCCCGAGCTTGATCTGCTGTCCGTGGTTCGGGGTATTTGAGGCGGGCGGCGACACCGGCGGCCTCCTGCTCGTTCATGGTTGACAGATCGATCCGCAAGCGCGTGCACGCTTGCGCCAGCCCGTTCATATCGGCGCCGAAGTAAGCCACCAACAAGTACACGACCGCGATCTCGTGCTTTGTGAACTTACGTGCCAGAAGGCATGCCCCGATCATTTCCCTGAGCTTTCGGCGCAGCGTTCGACCGCGCCGATCCGAGAGCGTCCGAAAGAGCTGCTGCTCGATGGTGCTCCCGCCACCGCGAGACCGTCCGCTCAACTGTCCAAAGACAGCACGCACAAGCGCAATGTGGTCCAGGCCGCGGTGCGACGCGAAGCGATGGTCTTCCGCGGCGACGAGAGCCGAAACTGCCACGTCGGGTACCCACAAAGTCGGCCGACCAGTCAGGACGGCGTGCACAGCATTTTCCACCGCCTTCCAGTCGGCGCCGAGCAACGTTTCGGCAAGGCGTTCCGCAAGCGCACCGACGGCGTGTGCATCGTCACACCCTGTGAGCACGGCGCCCGCGCGGCCCAGCACCTCTGCCCAAATGAGATCAGAACCTTTCCATGTATCACCCATCGCCGGTGTGGAAACAACGACGACCTGCCCTCGAATTCGCAACGCCCGAAGTGTGACGGAGGCTGTTCCAGCGGCATCATTGACAGCCAGTACGGTTGTCCGCGACTGCGGTCGACGCTCCTGGACAATATGCGCGAGCCGGATTGCATCGTTGTCGGATATACGTCGGCGGACCAATACGATGTGTGAGTCCTGACGGAGCGCATCCAACAGCCGTTCCACGCGGGGGACGTACCGCCGCCGCAAGGCCTCATGGCCGCCAACATCAAACGCGTCTAGGTCGTGCGGGAGTACCAAGGCATATTCCTCGTCGACCAGCAGCCGCGGTGGACCTGTTCGCAAACCGACGTTCTCGCGCATGAGGAAGTCCCGAAACTCGGTATCGAACAGCCGGTGGACTGATGGTACAGGGGTGCGCAGCCAGTCGAGCGGCATTGCATCGTGGCGGAGCCCTCCGCGTCGAAGCTGGTGCGCAACCTGACATCCGCCACCCACGCTGACCCATCTCGGTCGCTCGGCAGCGCCGTGGAGGTGATCCACTGCGCTCATGATGGCTTGGCTCCGGCAGTCAGCAATGCGGCCAATGGAAACGTGGCG
>Ga0187893_10004049_pt1 | contig 28515 bp, 30 predicted proteins | sample MA1701074metaG_FD_139574 | JGI IMG/M metagenome (GOLD analysis project Ga0187893, IMG submission 139574) | White microbial mat communities from a basaltic lava cave in the Kipuka Kanohina Cave System on the Island of Hawaii, USA - MA170107-4 metaG ...
CTCGCGCGCCGAGCGGATCGCGTTGCGCTTGCCCGGCTGAAGCCGCGATGGACGCAGTGACGCACGCGTTGCTCGGCGCGCAGGCGGTGCAGCTGCGCGGCGACCGATTGGGCGCGCGCGAACGCCTGCTGCTCGGCGCCGCCGCGGCGGCCTTTCCAGACATCGACTTCGTCGGCTTTGCGGTCGACCCGCTGCGCTTCCTCGCTCATTGGCATCAAGGGCCGACGCATTCGCTGCTGCTGCTGCCGGCGTGGGCCGCGCTGCTCGGCGCGCTGTATTGCACGCTCGCGCGGCGCCGCGGCGCGTTCGGCGATGCGACGCTGATCGCTGCGCTCGGGCTCGCGACGCACATCGCGCTCGACGTCATCACCGCCTACGGGACCAAGCTGCTCTACCCGCTGTCGCAACGGCGGCTCGGTCTCGGCATCACGTTCGTCGTCGATCCGTTGTTCACGGCGCTCGCCGCCGCGGCCCTCGTCGCCGGCCTGCGCTGCGGCCGGCGCTACGCGATCGCGGGCCTGTTCCTGCTGCTCGCGTACGTGGCCTTGCAAGCGCTCCTTCAGCGCCGCGCACTCGAACTCGCGTCTGCGTCGCTGCCGAACGCCGAACGTATCGACGCGATCGCACAGCCGTTCTCTCCGTTCAACTGGAAGCTGATCGTGGACTACGGCGAGCACTACCAAGTGGCGCACGTCAACGTCGCAGGCCATGCGGCGCCGTTGCCGCGCCGGCTTGGCCTCGAACCCTGGAGCACGCTCGCCCACGCCTATCTGCCGCCGCGGAGCGTCGAGTGGCGACAGCGTCATCGCTTCGGCGCCGAGCCGAACTCGGTGCAGCTTGCGCGCGAGCTGTGGGCGCGGCCCGAGTTCGAGCCGTTCCGCCTGTTCGCGGTGCACCCGGCGCTGTCGCGCGTCGATGAAGGCGAAGACCGGCGCTGCGTGTGGTTCACCGACCTGCGCTACGACCTGCCGGCGCTGCCCGATACGTTCCGCTACGGCTTCTGCCAGCAGCCGCCGGGCGCAGCGTGGAAGCTGCACCGGCTGCGCTACCTGACGCGCGATGCGCGCCAGCGGCTCGAGTGACGGGTCCGGCCTCGCCGTTCGACGCCATCGCTCTGGCGTTTGTGCAACAGTGACGGGGTCCCGAGGAAGCTTCCGATGCAACTGCTCTTCGTCGCCGACCCGCTCGACCACTTCAAGATCCACAAGGACACGACGTTCGCGATGATGCGCGAGGCGGCGCGGCGCGGCCACCAGTTGCTGTGCTGCGAGCCGCGCCACCTCGCGTGGCAGAGCGGCGGCCGGGTCAGCGCCGAGGCGCGCAGCCTGCGTCTGACCGCAGACCCGGTGCGCTGGTACGAGGCGGGAGATGCGGCGCGCATCGGGCTCGCAGGCGTCGACGCGGTGTTGATGCGCAAGGACCCGCCGTTCGACGCCGAATACGTCTATGCGACGCACCTGCTCGAGCAGGCCGAACGCGAAGGCGCACGCGTCTTCAACCGGCCGCGCGCGCTGCGCGACCATCCGGAGAAGCTCGCGATCCTCGAGTTTCCGCAGTTCATCGGGCCGACGCTGGTCACGCGCGATGCGGCCGAGATCCGGCGCTTCCACGCCGAGCACCGCGACATCATCCTGAAGCCGCTCGACGGCATGGGTGGCATGGGCATCTTCCGCGTGATGTTCGACGGGCTCAACCTCGGCAGCATCGTCGAGACGCTGAACCGCGACGGCGCGCAGACCGTGATGGTGCAGAAGTACCTGACCGAGATCAGCCGCGGCGACAAGCGCATCCTGCTGATCAACGGCAAGCCGGTGCCGTTCGTGCTCGCGCGCATTCCGCAGGGCAAGGAGATCCGCGGTAACCTCGCGGTCGGTGGCAAAGGCGTCGCGCAGCCGCTCGGCGCGCACGACCGCCAGATCGCCGAGGCGCTCGGCCCGGTCCTCGCCGCGCGCGGGCTGCTGCTCGTCGGCCTCGACGTGATCGGCGGCTCGCTGACCGAGATCAACGTCACCAGCCCGACCTGCTTTCAGGAGATCAGCGATCAGTCGGGCTTCGACGTCGCGGCGATGTTCATCGACGCGCTCGAGGTCGCGCTCGCCTGACGTGCTGAACCGCTCAGCGCCCGAGCGTTCCGAACCATGAGTCGCCGAACCACGAATCGCTGGCCGCCTCGGGGTGCGTGCGGCTGACGATCAAGCCCGACTGCAGGTAGAGCGCGTTCAGGAGGCGCACCGCGCGCTCGCGGTCGAAGCCGGGCCACAGCGACAGGTCGCGCAGGTTGGTGGTGTTGCGCTGCAGGCGCTCGACCGCTGCGAGCAGCGCGCCCGCGAGACGCAGGCCGCCCAGGTCGAGCCCGGGAGCGACGCGATAGGCGGCCGGCCCCGCGATCTCGGGCAGCAACTCGCCCCGGTTGCCGCGCAGCGCCAGCTCCCACAACAGCTCGCCGAGCGGGTGGTGCAGCGCTGGGTCGCCGACCAGCGCCGCCGGCTCGTCACCCGGCGCGCGCAGCATCGCGGGCTCGACGTAGAGCACGCGCAGCTCGGTGAGCCGCGAGCCGAGCAGCAGTGCCATGTCGAGCGGGCTATGCACCAGCCGCTCCTTCGGGAACACCGTGAGCGGCACCACCTTCTCCGTCCACTCGAGGTGCACCGTCACGCTCTGCGCGTGGCGCACGCACGCGGCCAGCACCTCGAGCGCCTCGCTCGTGCCGCCGTCGTGCTCGAAGCGCATCAGGTCCGCGGTGAGCGACGGGCTGAGCGACGAGAGTCGCGAAGCGTGCGCGCCCTTCGAGGGGTTGCGGACCAGGTCATCGAGATATCGCCGGAAGACGCTGACCCGCATCAACTCCGGTTCCCCGAACGGAATGGTGGGCTCGAACATCGATCGCGTATGAATTGGTTACAACTTTAGGGCAAGCGCATCGGCGTGACTAGAACCCTGCACACCGCCTGGTTGCGGGGTTGCGAACTTCTCGTGCACGGCGTTCCTCTACAGCCGCTCGCGCGCGCGCTCGAGCGCGCGCCAGAAGCGCGGCTCCTGCGTCGTCGCGAAGTTGATGCGCATCAACGTGCTCGGCCGGTGCGACGCGTGGAACAGCGCGCCCGGCGCGAGCAGCCAGCCGTCGTCGATCATCGCGCGCGCCAGCCGCTCGGTATCGACGCCGGTCTCGACCCAGCCGAACAGGCCGCGCGGCGCCGCGGCGAAGCGGCAGCCCGCGGCTTGCGCGTGCTTGACGCTGCGCGCGCGCGCAGCGTCGAGCTTCTGCACCACGCGCTCGGCGTGGCGCCTGAGCAGGCCCTGTTCGAGGCACAGCGCGAGCGCCAGCTCGGTCGGGCCCGGCGTCGTCAGGGTCGAAAGCAGCTTCGTGTCGATCAGCCGCTCGACGAGCGCGAGCGGCGCGGCGAGGAACCCGACCCGCCAGTTCGGAGCCAGGATCTTCGAGAAGCCCGAGACGTAGATCGTGCGCTCGAGGCCGTCGAGCGCGGCCAGGCGCGGCAGGTGCGCCGGCGCGAGGTGCGCGTAGGTGTCGTCCTCGACGATCTGCAGGTCGTGCGCCTCGGCCAGTTGCAGCAGTTTGTGCGCGCTGGCGAGCGACAGGCACGCGCCGGTCGGGTTGTGCAGCACCGAGACCGTGATGTAGAGGCGCGGCCGATGCTCGGCGAGCAGCGCCGCCATCACGCCGAGCTCGGGGCCGTCGCTGCCGCGCGGCACCGGCAGCACGCGCAAGCCCGACGCTTCGAGCCGCGCGTACTCGACCGCCCAACCCGGCTCGTCGACCAGCACCGGGTCGCCGGCCCGCAGCAAGGTACGCGTGACGATGTCGAGCGCGTGCGTCGCGCCGACGCTGGTGACGATCTGGGTCGGTGCGGCGCGGATGCCGTGCTCGGCGAGCCGCGTCGCGAGCACGTTGCAGAGCCGCGGCTGCCCCGCCGGCTCGCCGTAGCGCAGCGCGCCCTCGGCGTCGAGCGCGACCGCGCGGCGCAGCGCGCTCGCGAGCACCGGTGCGTCGAGCCATTCGACCGGCAAGGTGCCGAGCCCGGGCATCGGCTGCCCGCCCGCGGGCTGGAACATGCCGCGGATCAGGCTCGTCGCGTTGATCGGCAGCGGCGCGCGCGGCGCTCTGGCCGCACTCGCGTCGGCGCTGGCCGGGCGACGCGCTCGGTGGCGCGCACGAAGAAGCCGCGCTGTTTGCGCGACTCGACCAAGCCCCTCGCGAGCAGCTGGTCGTAGGCCGCGACCACCGTATGCGGGCTCACGCCGTGGCGCTCGGCGCAGTCGCGCACCGACGGCAGCCGCGCGCCCGGCGCCAGCAGGCGCTGGAAGATCCGTTCCGCGAAGCGCCCGGCCAACTGCTCGGCCAACGTCAGGTCGGAGGCGCGCGCGAGCGGTGGCGCTGGAGACGGCGGGGCGAGCAGCATGTACCGGTGCGGCGGGCGCTACAGCGAATTCGCGATCGGGCTGAAGTGTACTGGTTGTGTATCGGTCAGGGTGCATAGACTGGCCCGATGCCCGATACACCGAGGAGCGCGTGATGGCCGGGACCGAGTTCGCGGTGCACGCAGGCGACGCGCGGGTCGGAGCCGGCGCCGTGTTCACGACCGCGCGCCGCGCGGCGCGCATGAGTCCGTCGGTGATCCGCGAGATCCTGAAGCTCACCGAACGCCCGGGCGTGATCTCGTTCGCCGGCGGCCTGCCGTCGCCCGAGACGTTCCCGGTGGAGGCGGTACGCGAGGCCTGCGAACGCGTGCTTGCCGTTGCGCCGCGCGAGGCGCTTCAGTACGCGGCGAGCGAGGGCTACGGGCCGCTGCGCGAATGGATCGCGCACGCGCTCGGCGCTCAAGGCATGCGGGTCGAGCCGGCGCAGGTGCTGGTCACGACCGGCTCGCAACAAGGGCTCGACCTGATCGCGAAGGTCACGCTCGACGCGGGCGCGCCGCTGCTCGTCGAAGCGCCGACCTACCTCGGCGCGCTGCAGGCGTTCATGCCGATGGAGCCGCGCCTCGTCGATGTGCCGAGCGATACGGGCGGGCCGATCGCCGAAGCGATCGCCGAGCGCGCGGCGGGTGCGCGCTTCTTCTACGTGCTGCCCACGTTTCAGAACCCGACCGGACGCTGCCTCGACGAAGCAAGGCGCTCGGCGCTCGTCGCCGAGGCGATGCGGCTCGGCGTGCCGCTGGTCGAGGACAACCCGTACGGCGAGCTGTGGTTCGACGCGTGCCCGCCCCCGGCGCTGGCCGCGCGCTGGCCCGACGGCTGCCTCTATCTGGGCAGCTTCTCGAAGGTGCTGGCGCCGGGCCTGCGAGTCGGCTACCTCGTCGCGCCGCGGTCGCTCGTGCCGAAGCTGCTGCAAGCCAAGCAGGCGAGCGACCTGCACACGTCGGGCTTCACGCAGCGCGTCGTCCACGAAGTCGTTCGCACCGGGTTCCTCGACCGCCACGTGCCGCGCATCCGCGCGCTCTACCGCGCGCAGCGCGACGCGATGCTCGCCGCGCTCGCGCGCTCGATGCCCGACGGCGTGCGCTGGAACGCACCCGCGGGCGGCATGTTCCTGTGGCTTTCGCTGCCGCACGGGGTCGACGCGACCTTGCTGCTGCCGCGTGCGGTCGAGCGCGGCGTCGCGTTTCGTCCCGGGTGCGGCGTTCTACGCGGCCGCGCCCGAGCGCGGTACGCTGCGCCTCTCGTTCGTGACCGCGAGCGCCGCGCAGATCGAGCACGGCGTCGCGGCGCTCGCCGAGGCGATTGCGGAGATGCAGCGATGAGGAGACCTTACAGCACGGTCGACGTGTTCTCCGCCGAGCCGTACCGCGGCAACCCGCTCGCGGTGGTGAGCGACGCGAGCGGGCTCGACGCTGCGCGGATGCAGCGCTTCGCGCGCTGGACCAACCTGTCGGAGACGACGTTCCTGTTCGCGCCGACCGACGCGCGCGCCGACTACCGCGTCCGCATCTGGACGCCGGGCCGCGAGCTGGCCTTTGCCGGCCACCCGACCTTGGGCTCGTGCCACGTGTGGCTCGCTTCGGGCAGCAAGCCGAAGGCGGGCGACGTGATCGTGCAGGAGTGCGGTGTCGGGCTGGTGCGCATCCGGCGCGACGGCGAACGGCTCGCGTTCGAAGCGCCGCCGTCGCGCCGCGGCCTGGTCGAGCCGGCGCTGCTGGCGCGGGCGATCGAAGCGCTCGGCGTGCAGCCGACGCGCGTCGTGGCGTCGCAATGGCTCGACAACGGCATGCGCTGGCTGGTGCTGCGGCTCGATTCGGCCGCGACGGTGCTTGCGCTCGAGCCCGATCACGCGGCGCTGAAGACCCTGGCCGAAGTCGGCGTCGTCGGCCCGTATCCGCCCGGCAGCGACTGCGGGTTCGAAGTGCGCGCGTTCACCGCGCCGATCGGCATCGACGAGGACCCGGTGACCGGAAGTCTCAACGCCAGCATCGCGCAGTGGCTGATCGATGAAGGAATCGCACCCGAGCGCTACGTCGCCGCGCAAGGCACCCGGCTCGACCGCGCCGGCCGCGTCCACGTCGAGCGGCGCGGCGGCGAAACGTGGATCGGCGGACACGTCGCGCGCTGCGTCGAGGGCGAGGTCGAGCTGTGAACGCCGAGATCGATCACCTGGTGATCGCCGCGCGCAGCCTCGACGACGGGGTCGCGTGGTGCGAAGCGACGCTCGGCATCGCACCCGGCGCGGGCGGCGCGCACCCGTTGATGGGCACGCACAACCGCCTGTTCGCGCTCGGCGCGCGGGCGTATGCCGAGATCATCGCGATCGACCCGCATGCGCCGCCGCCTGAGCGCAAGCGCTGGTTCGACCTCGACCACCCGGACCTGCTGCGGTCGATCGCACGCACGCCTCGCCTCGTGCACTGGGTGGCGCGAGCGGGCGACCTCGACGCCGCCCTGGCCGCGCTCGCTGCGCTCGGCATCGACGCCGGCCGCGCGCTTGCTGCGTCGCGCGAATCGCCGCGCGGCACGCTGCGCTGGCGCATCGCGGTGCGCGACGACGGGGTGCGGCCGTTGCGCGGTGCGTTGCCGGCGTTGATCGAGTGGGGACCGCTGCACCCGAGCGATGCGCTCCCGGCGTCGGGCGTCGAACTGCGGTCGCTCGCGCTCGGCGGTGACGCCGCGCTGGCGGACGCCGTTGCCGCGCTCGGACTGCGCGGCGTCGAAGTGCGGCGCGACGCGCCGCCGCTCGAAGCGCGGCTCGCGACGCCGCGCGGCGAGGTCCGCCTCACAATCGCTGCATGACCGAAGAACTGTTCCGTGACGACGCGACCCTGCGCGCGTGCGACGCGCGCATCACCGCCGTCTCGGCGGCGGGTGTCGAGCTCGACCGCACCGTGTTCTATCCGCAAGGCGGAGGGCAGGCGGGAGACCGTGGCCTGCTCAGGCTCGCCGACGGGCGCGAACTCGCGATCGCCGATACGCGCAAGGCCGCGCGCGACGGCGCGGCGCCTGGCGGCATCGTGCACGTGCCGGCGCCGGGACAGGACGCGCTCGTTTCAGCGCTCGCGGCCGGCGACGCGGTCAACGCCTGCATCGACACCGAGCGGCGCACGCGCCACATGCGCTTCCATACCGCGACGCACCTGCTGTGCGCGCTGATCCCGCACCCCGTCAACGGCTGTTCGATCACCGCCGAGTACGCGCGGCTCGACTTCCACATGACCGAGACGCTCGACAAGCAGACGCTGAACGCGGGGTTGGCGCGGCTGATCGCGGAGGCGCATCCGGTGCGCCACCGCTGGATCAGCGAGGCCGAGCTCGACGCCAACCCGCAGCTCGTGCGCAGCATGAGCGTGCAGCCGCCGCGCGGCGCCGGGCGCGTGCGCGTGCTCGAGATCGAAGGCGTCGACCTGCAGCCGTGCGGCGGCACGCACGTCGCGAACACGGCGCAGATCGGCCCCCTCATCGTCACGAAGATCGAAAAGAAATCAGCCACGACCCGCAGGGTCGTGCTCGGCTTTGCCGAGCCGGCCGAAGGCCGGGGCTGATTCTTTCGGCGCAGGCTCACATCGCGCAAGCGCTGTGAAGCGCGCGCAGCGCGCGTGCCGGAGCCAAAAGAAGAGGAGAGCGCCCCACGACCCGCAGGGTCGTGCTCGGCTTTGCCGACCGGCGTAAGCGGCACGATCGGCGTTGAAGAGACGCCCGCCCGCTACCATGCTCCCGCGATGAACCGACGCCATCTGTTCCGGCGCGCCGCGTTCGCGGGTGCAGCGTTCCTCGCCGCCGGCTGCGGGGTCGAGCCGACGGTGGTCGATGGATCGCACGCGCCGACCCTGGTCCCGCTCTCCACGCCGCCCCGGCTCGCGCTGGTGCTGGCAGCGGGCGGGCCGCGCGGCTTCGCGCACGTCGGGGTGCTGCGCGCGCTCGGCGAGCTCGGCGTGCGGCCCGACCTGATCGTCGGCGCCTCGGTCGGCGCGCTGCTCGGTGCCGCGCTCGCCGCCGGGCTCTCGATCGAGCGCATCGAGGCGCTCGCGTTCGACTTCGATTTCTACCGCCTGCTGCGCTGGTCGCCGTGGGGCGGCGTGCAGCTCGACGGCTCGCTGATCGCGCAAGCGGTGCGCGACTCGCTCGGCATCACCCGGTTCTCCGAGCTGCGGACGCCGCTCGCGGTCGTCGCCTCCGACATCACGAACGGAACGCCGGTGGTCTTCAACCACGGCGAGCTCGGCGTGGCGGTGCAGGCGTCGTGCGCGATCCCCGGCCGCTTTCCGGCCGTCCGCATCGGCGGACGCGAACTCGTCGATGCGGACGTGCTGAGCCCGCTGCCGGTAAAGGCAGCGCGCGAGCTCGGCGCGCAGCGCGTGCTGGCGGTCGACGTCGCGGTGCACATGGACCGGCCGCGACCCGCGGGAGCCGAGGTCTACCTCGAAGGCGACCGGCTCAAGCGCGAGCAGATCGACGCCGAAGCGCGCCTCGCCGACCTGGTGCTGCACCCGTACTTCGGCTACTGGGTCAACCTGTCGCGCGAGTACCGCGTGACGAGCGCGCGCGCCGCGTACGAGCAGACGCTGCTGGAGGCTTCGCGCCTGCGCGCCCTCGCCGACAGCGCGGTCGCCAGCGCCTGATTCGAACGGCGATTCAATCGCGCTGCTTGCGCCGCCAGCGCCAGGCGCGCGCGAACGAATCGAACGCCGCCGCGCGCCCCGGGTCCTGCTCGCGCGCGAGCCGCGTGTAGCTGCGCGTCACGACCCAGCCGCACACGAGCAGCAGCGCGAGCAAGGTGCTGGCCAGCACGATCAGCGCGCGCTGCGGCTTCGACTTGCGGTCCGGCGGCAGCGCGCGGTCGACCATCTGCAGCGCCGGGCCATCCTTGGCTTCGTCGAGCTTGGCGATCTCGTACTGGCGGATCATGCTTTCGAGGATCGTCTCCTGCACCTTCAGCTCGCGCCGCGCGCGCACGTAGTCGATGCCGACCGCCGGCAACGCGCCGACCGGCAGATCGACGGCGCTGCCCGCGGTGCCGGCCTGGCGCGACTCCATGCGCGCGAGCTCGCCGCGCAGCGCGCGCAGCTCCGAGGCGACGCGTTGCACGTCGGGGTTCTGCTCGGTGGCTCCCGTGCGCATCACCTTCATCTGCACCTCGCGCTCGGCGATCAGCGCGCGCAGCTCGGCCGCACCCTTGATCAGCGCCTCGGCCTGCTTGTCGAGCACGATCACGCCCGACTTCTCCTGCACCTTGCGCAGCGCTTCCTCGGCCTGCACCAGATGCTCCTTGGTCTCGTTCAACTGCTGCTCGAAGAAGACGCGGCGCTGCTGCGCCTCGCTGACAGCGAGCCGCCCGAGCACCTTGGTGATCTCGGTCTCGTAGGCGTTGGCAAGCTCGGCGGCGAACTTCGGGCTCTCGTCGGTCGCCTCGACGCTGATCACGCCCGACTTGCGGTCGGCCGAGATGCGCACGTTGTCCGGAAACGCCTTGCGCAGCTGCTCGTAGCTCTCGACGTCCCAGCGCGTCTTGAGGTCGAAGCGCTGGTCGAGCGCGCGCTGCACCGAGTCGCTCTTCAACAGCGCGACGTACAGCTCGTCGGGCGTCTTCGGCGCGAACCCGCCCAAGCCGCCGAGGCCGCCGAGCGCGCCGAGCGCGGCGAGCGCGGCCGCGTTGCCGCTCTGTTGCTGCGACACCGGCGGCAGCATCGTGACGCGCGCGGTGTACTCGTTCGGCAGCCACAACGCGACACCCGCCGACGCGAGCGCCGCCGTGACCGTCACGCCGGCGATCAAGCGCTTGCCTTCGCCGAGCCACGTCGCCAGGTCGAGCAGGCCGATCTCGGGGCCGTCGTCGTCGAACTGGGCCTCTTCGAGCTGCGGTGCGGGGTCGAACGGCTTCACGCTCAGTTCCTGCGCAACGTCTCGATCGCCGCGGCGCCGAGCCCGAACTGGTAGAAGATCTGCGAGAAGTCCTTCAGGTTGCGCACCAGCGCGCGGCCCCACGTCTCGTAGTCGAGCTGGTTCGGAACGATCAGCGCGTCGCCGGGATATAGCTCGACGCCGCCCAACCCGCCGCCGAAGCCGAGGAAGCCGCGCCGGTCGGCGCCGTGCGTGACGGTGCCGTCGGCGCGCAGGATGAACATCGCCGACAGCTCGGCCGACTCCTCGACACCGGAGAGCCTGAGGTAGTCGTCGGTGGTGCGCCCGGGGCGCCACAGGAACGCGTTGTTGTTCGCGACTGCGCCGACCACGGTCACGAAGCCGGGCCGCGCCGGCACGATGATGCGGTCGCCGGCCTCGAGCGGCACGTCGGGCAGGCTGTCGAAATCGGCCTCGCGGTAGTTCAGCTCGAGCGCAATGCGCCCGTTCGGCCTGAGCGCGCGCAGGCGCTGCAACTGCGCCTGCGTCGCCGCGCTGCTCACGGCGCCGGCGCGCGCCGCCGGGTCGTCGAAGCGCTGGTTCGCCGCTTCGCGCGCCGCCTGCGTCGCGGCCAGCGATTCGAGGCGCTGCACCGCGGCGGCCAGATTCTCGCGCTGGCGGCGGCGTGTCTCCTCGCGCGAGAACTCGAGACCGTAGACGTACGCCTCGCGCGTGAACCCGCCGACGCGGCGGATCAGCTGCTTCAAGGTCTCGGCGGGCAGCAGTTGGTAGACGCCCGCGGCGGCGACCTCGCCTTCGAGCGAGACGAGCCGCGTCTGCTTGGCGACCGGGACGCGCAGGTCGCGGTGGCCGAACACCGTGACCACGTCGCCCGGCTGCAGCGCGACGTTGGCCGCGGGGTCGCCGCGCAGTACCGCGTCGCCGAGGTTGAACGCGATCACCTCGGTCGACAGGTCGTTCTTGTTCAGCCGCTCGATCACCGCGTAGTCCCAGTTCAGTTCCTCGAACAGCGGCAGCGGCCGGTGGATCGGCCGCGGCACGAGCTGATCGTCGTCGTCGCGTTCGCCGTAGCGCCGCGCCGGGCCGATCAGGTTGCTGCGCTCGTCGAGGCCGTCGCGGCGCTGCTCGCGGTAGGAGCGCTCGCGATAGAAGCGCTCGCGTTCGAGCGGCACGGGTTCTGCGCGGGGATCGGCGGCATTGGGCGGGCGATCGCCGCGCCGCTCGCGCTCGGCGCGATCGGTCCGTTCGTCGGGGAGGCCGCGTTCGTTCAGCGTTTCGGGGCGCGACGGGTCGTACGGCAGGCGACGCGCGCGCGCGTCGGCTTCCTCGTCGACCATCTGCACCAGCACATTCTTGCGCCGGTAGAAATCCGGCGTGATCAGCGCCTCCTTGTCGGGGATCAGGTCGCGGATGCGCATCCCGGCCGTGTAGGGATAGCGCAGCGGCTGCGCGACGTGCCCGCGCAACGTGACCGCGTTGCCGAACGCGGGCGAGATCTCGAGCAGGGTCAGCACGTCGCCGTCGCGCATGCGCTTGGCCAGGCCGGCGGCGTCGAGCTTGAAGTCCTCGACGAAGCGCGACGCGGGCAGCCGCTGCGCGTCGATGCGTTCGAGCAGCACGCGGTGCGGGTTGGTCACGACCGGGGTGCCGCCCGCGTAGCGCAGCACCTCCTGCAGCGGCTCCTCGGCGTTCCTCAGTTCGAAGATCGCCTGCCGGTCGATCGCGCCGTGCACCGCGACCCGCGCCCCGGCGGGCTGGAACACGACCACGTCGCCGGCGGCGAGCTGCAAATCCTTCGACTTGTCGCCGCGCACCAGGAACTCGTAGACGTCGAGCTCGGAGATGACGCGGCCATCGCGCTTCAGGCCGATCGTGCGCATCGATCCGTTCGGGCCCGGGCCGCCCGCGGCGACCACCGCCGAAAGCAGGGTCGACTGGCTCGACAGCGTGTAGACGCCGGGCCGCTGAGCCGGGCCGACGACGAACACCTTGACGGCGCGCAGCTGGCCCATTGCGACGTTGAGGTTGAAGTTCGTGTACAGCCGGCCGATCTGCGCGCGCAGGTGCTTCTCGAGATCGGCGGCCTTGACGCCGGCGACGGTGAAGCTGCCGACCCGCGGCAGGTTGACGAGGCCGTTGCGATCGACGCTCGCGCGGTAGTCGACGTCGATCGACCCCCAGGCGCGGATCAGCACCTCGTCGCCCGGGCCGACGACGTAGTCGGCCGACACCGGCACGTTGTCGACCGGGGCGAACGTGTCCTGCTGGTCGGTGAAGAAGCTCTCGCCGAAGTGCGGCAACTGGCGCCCGGTGGCCGCCTCGACGAACCTCTGGAACTCGCTCGGTTTCGGCGGCTGGAAATCGGGCCGCCGCAGCACGACCTCGGGCGCAAGCGTCGGGTCGCGCAGGGTCGGTCCGAGCCGCGGCTCGGCGCCGCGCACGCTTTCGCGTGCCGCAGCGCGCGCGCGGGCGCGATTCAGCAAGGTCGCGCTGTCGGCGTCTCGCGGCACGTCGCCCGGAACGATGTAGCCCGGCGCGACGAACGTGCCGCCGGACCGGGGATCGGTCTGGGCGATGGCGCCGGCCGCCGCGATCGAGAGCAACGACGAGAGGGCGAATCGCAGCGCGGTCATCGAGGCAGGATGGTACCGGATGGGTTTCGCGTGCCGACCCCGCGCGCTGACGTAAGCTCGCCCCAGAGCTTCGCCTTTTCGCATGCACGTCCCCTCGATCCAGCTCCTCGGCGCCGAATCGCCCGACCAGATCGAAGCCACGCGCGAGTTGCTGCGCGAGTACGCGGCGAGCCTGTCGATCGACCTGTGTTTCCAGGACTTCGACGCCGAACTGGCGAGCCTGCCGGGCGAGTACGCGCCTCCCGCCGGGCGGCTGCTGCTCGCGCTCGTCGAAGGCGCGGTGGCGGCGTGCGGCGCATTTCGCGCGCTCGCCGACGTCGACTACGCCAACGCCTGCGAGATGAAGCGGCTCTACGTGCGCCCGGCGTTCCGCCGCTTCGGGCTCGGGCGTTCGCTCGCGCAGGCGCTGCTCGACCACGCGCGCGAGGCTGGCTATTCGGTGATGCTGCTCGATACGCTCGACGACATGGAAGCGGCGCGCGAACTCTACGCGTCGCTCGGCTTCGAGGAGGCGCCGCCGTACTACTACAACCCGATCCCCGGCGCGCATTACCTGAAGGCCGAGCTGTCGCAGCCGTCGCGCTACTAAAGGAGAAGAACATGAACCCGTTCCGACACCTGCTCAAGGCGGCGGGTAGCCACCCGCCGATCGGCACCTGGATCATGTCGGCGAGCACGATCGTCGCCGAGGCGGTCGGCCACGCCGGGTTCGACTGGGGCGTGATCGACATGGAGCATTCGCCGCTCGATCCGATCGACGTCGTCGGCATGCTGCAGGCGGTGGCGTCGACGAAGATGGTGCCGGTGGTGCGGGTGCCGTGGAACGACGCGGTCGTCGTCAAGCGCGTGCTCGACGCCGGCGCGGTGACGGTGCTGTTTCCGCTCGTGCAGACCGGCGCCGACGCACGGCTCGCGGTCGCCTCGACGCGCTACCCGCCCGAAGGCGTGCGCGGCGTCGCCGGGATGAACCGCGCGTCGAGATACGGCAGCAGCGCCAACTACCTGAAGAACGCGAACGCGGGGATCGGCGTGATCGTGCAGGTCGAGACGGCGCAGGCGGTCGAGCGGCTCGACGAGATCGCCGCGGTCGACGGCGTCGACGCGGTGTTCGTCGGGCCGGCCGACCTGTCGGCGAGCATGGGCCTGCTCGGGCAGCTCACGCACCCCTCGGTGATGGAGCTGATGGCGCACGCCGCCGCGCGCTGCCACGCGCTCGGCAAGCCGATCGGCACCGTCGGCGGAACGCCGCAGGTGGTGGCGCAGTACCGCGCCGCCGGCTACGACTACATCGCGATCGCCTCCGACCTGGGCCTCCTGATGAGCGGCGCGCAGGCGGTCGTTACCGCGCTGCGCACCCCCGATGCGGAGCACGTGCATTCGCTGTCGATGGGCACGCACGGCTACTGAGCGCCCCCAGGGCCGTGCCAGCCCGGCCCGCCCCCCGCGGGGGTTCAAGCAAAGTGGCAGAGCCACATTGGCTTGAGATGGCTCCGGTCGAGCTGGCGCGCGGGCCGCTCCGGCTCGTGCTCAGGCCCGACGTCGGCGGCTCGATCGCCGGGCTGTGGCGCGAAGGGACGGCCGTGCTCCGCGCGTGCGATCCCGGCGCGCTCGCCTCGCCGCTCGACGCCGCGTGCTATCCGCTGGTGCCGTATTCGAACCGCCTCGGCTTTCGCCGCTTCGAATGGCTCGGCCGCGCCTACACCACCGCGCCGAACTTCGGCGCGAGCCCGCATTCGCTGCACGGGGTCGGGTGGCAACGGCCGTGGCGCATCGTCTCGCAGGGCGCCGACGAGGTTGCGCTCGCGCTCGCCCATGCGGGCGATGCCGACTGGCCGTTCGCGTTCGAGGCCGAACAGCGCTTTGCCCTCGGCGAGCGCGGCCTGCGCATCGACGCCGGGTTCACGAACACGGCGGCTGTCGCGGCGCCGGTCGGGCTGGGCTGGCACCCGTTCTTTCCGCGGCGCGCGCGCTCGCACCTGCGTGCCGACGTGACGCACCGCTGGCAGAACGATGCGAGCGGCTTGCCTGCGCGCAGCGTGCCGCAATCCGGCATCGACGCCCGGGTCTCCGATCTTCACTACGATGACTGCTTCGACGGCTGGAACGGCGCCGCGCGGATCGACGACGAGCTGTTGTCGATCGCGATCGTGGCCCCATGGACGCGGCTCGTCGTGTACACGCCCGGGCACGAGGATTGGTATTGCGTCGAGCCGGTGAGCCATGTCAACGACGCGCTCAACATGCCCGACCCCGCTTCGCGCGGCATGCGCGTGCTCGAGCCGGGCGAGACGGAGCGCGCATGGATGAGGCTCGAGATCGCTCCGCGTTGATCGGCTGCGCCGTCGAGGAGCCCGCGCTGCTCGGCGAATCGCCGTTCTGGCATGGCCAGGAGCAGGCGCTCTACTACTGCGACATCGCCGGCCACGAGCTGCGCCGCTTCGATCCGGCGAGCAGGCGGCTCGATCGGTACGCGTTCGACACCGACGCCGGCTGCTGCGCGCCGATCGCGGGTGGCGGCATCCTGCTCGGGTTGCGCAGCGGATTCTGGTCGTTCGATCACTCGACCGGCGCGAAGCGGCTCGTCGCCGAAGCGCCGTACGACCCGGCCGAGCAGCGCTACAACGACGGCAAGTGCGACGGCGCGGGACGCATGTGGTGCGGAACGATCTGCGAATCGCGCGCCGAGCCGCTCGCCGCGCTGTATTGCCTCGAACGCGGGCGCGTCTCGAAGCGAGCCGGCGGCGCGACGGTCTCCAACGGGCTCGCCTGGAGCCCCGACCGGCGCACGATGTACTGGGCCGACACGAGCGCGCACGCGATCTACGCATTCGACTTCGACGTCGCGTCGGGCGCGATCTCCAAGCGGCGCGTGTTCGCGCGCTTTCCTGCGCGGGCCGGCGGCGCGCCGCTCGACGGCTACGGCGGGCGTCCTGACGGAGCGGCGGTCGATGAAGAAGGCCGTCTCTGGGTGGCGATGTACGAGGGCCAGCGCCTGGTGCGGCTGGACGCCGGCGGGCGTCTCGAAGCGGAGTTGAAGTTGCCGGTGCGCTGCCCGACCATGCCTTGCTTTGGAGGCGCCGATCTGCGGACGCTGTACATCACGACCGCCAGGCAGCGGCGTCCGGCCGACGAACTCGCGGCGCAACCGTGGGCCGGATGCGTGCTCGAGTTGCGGGTGGACGTCCCGGGCTTGCCGGCCAACTTCTATGTGCCGTATGTGCCGTGATCAGTGATCCTCGACCGGTCGGCGGGGCGCGAGCTGCACCGTCTCGCCGATCGCGACGGTGAAGAAGGCCTCCTCGGCGACGCCGTGCACTCTGCGCGCGGCGGCGAGCTTTTCGGGCGGCTCGTCGAGCGGCTCGTCGGTCAAATTGAAGGTGCCCCAGTGGATGCCGATGGTGCGCTTGGCGTTCAGGTCGAGGTGGATGCGCACCGCTTCGTCCGGGTTGACGTGCTGCTCGGTCATGAACCACCGCGGCTCGTAGGCGCCGACCGGGATCAGCGCGAGGTCGAATCCGCCGCCTCGCTGTCGATCGGCGAAGCGCGCGCGGATGTCGGCGAAGTCCTTCGAGTAGCCGGTATCCCCGGCGAAGTAGAGGTGCAGGTCGGGGGCGAACACCGCGTAGCCGCCCCACAAGGTCTTCATGCGGTCGCTGAACGCGCGGCCCGACCAGTGCTGCACCGGAGTCAGCACGACCTCGACCGCGCCGACGCGGTGCGACTGCCACCAGTCGAGCTCGACGACGTTGCGGATGCCGGCGTCGGCGAACCAGCGCTCGAGGCCGAGCGGCACCAGAAACAGCGGCGGCCCTCCCGCTTGCGCGGCGAGCGCGCGCACGCTCGGCAGGTCGAGATGGTCGTAGTGGTTGTGCGAGATCAGCACCAGGTCGATGCGCGGCAACTGCGCGAGCGACAGCGCGGGCGGGTGCACACGCTTGGGCCCGATCCGCGACAGCGGCGACGCGCGCTCCGAGAAGATCGGATCGGTCAGCACGTTGAGTGCGCCGAGCTGAGCCAGGACCGTCGCGTGGCCGACCCACGTCACGGCCGGCTGCATCGCGGCACCCGCCGTCGCGTTGCGTTCGATGAAGGCGAGGTCCGGCGCAACCGCCGGCGTCGGCTTGCGCGGATCGGGCGGCAGCCCGTCGCGCAGCGCTTCGTAGCGCCACTTGAGGAACATGCCGAACGGTTTCTCGACCCGATCGACGTAGTTGTTGCGAAAGCCGCCGTCCACGTGGTGCGGCGGAGCCGATCGTGTGCTGGTTTCGCTCTTCACGCTGGCGCAGGACCCGAGCAGGCTGAAAGCGACGAGCAACAGCGACCTGGCGAGCAACGACATGAGCGAACGCGGCGCATTGTCGGGCACCGCCGCCTTCCCCCTATAATCCCGCGGCTTTGCAGTGCTCACCCGCCGAATCCGCCATGCTTGAGCGCATCGATCGTGGCGGCTGGGATGACGAGCTCGAAGCTCCGCCCCGCACACCGTTGACGCCTGCACAGGCGGCGGCGTTGCGCGCGCGAGAGCCTTCGATTTCGCCGTGGCGGGTGATCGCGGCGCAAGCCGTCGCCGGCGCCTTGGTGGCGTTGTTGTGCTGGGGCGTGAGCGGGCAGGGCAACGTCGGTTGGTCGGCGCTGTACGGCGCCGCCGCGGTGGTCGTGCCGGGTGTGGTATTGGCGCGCGGCATCCACCGGCTCGCGGGAGCGAGCCCGGCCGTGGCAGCGGTCGGGTTCATGGTGTGGGAGGGTGTGAAGGTCGTGCTTGCGGTGCTGTTGCTGTTGGCGGCCGCGCAGGTCGTCCCCGACCTGAGCTGGCCCGCGCTGCTGATCGCGCTGGTGGTGTGTGTGAAGGTGAATTGGCTGGCCCTGCTGTGGCGGGGCCGTGCGACGCAGGAAAGCTGACGATCGATGGCCACCCAAGGAGAGACGGCAGTGACCGCGGGCGACTACATCGTCCACCACCTCAGGCACCTGCAAACCGACCTGCCGCAATCGCTGGTCGATCTCTCGGTCATCAACTTCGACTCGCTGTTCTTCTCGATCGCGCTCGGCGTGCTCACGTGCTGGCTGCTGTGGCGCGCCGCGCGCAACGCGACGCCCGGCGTGCCGGGGCGGTTCCAGGCGGCAGTCGAGATCCTGGTCGAGATGGTCGATGCGCAGGCCAAGGGCATCGTGCACAACGCGACCAGCCGCAGGTTCGTCGCTCCGCTCGCTCTGACCGTGTTCGTCTGGATCTTCCTGTTGAACGCGATGGATTTGCTGCCGGTCGATCTGCTGCCGCAGCTCTGGCACGCCGCGGCGCCGGTCGTCGGCGCGCCCGATTATCTGCGCGTCGTGCCGACCGCCGACCTCTCGATCACGATGGCGCTGTCGGTCTCGGTGCTGCTGATCTGCTTCTACTACAACGTCAAGATCAAGGGCGCGGGCGGCTGGGTGCACGAGCTGGTGACGGCGCCGTTCGGCACCAGCAAGAACGTCTTCTTCGCGGCGCTGCTCGGCGTGGCCAACTTCTTCATGCAGGTGGTCGAGTTCATCGCCAAGACCGTCTCGCACGGCATGCGGCTGTTCGGAAACATGTACGCCGGCGAGCTGATCTTCCTCCTGATCGCGCTGATGGGCGGCGCGTTCACGTTGTCGCTCGGTGGCCTCGCGCTCGCGGCCGGGCACATCGTCGCCGGCACCGTGTGGGCGATCTTCCACATCCTGATCATCACCCTGCAGGCGTTCGTGTTCATGATGCTGACCCTCGTCTACGTGGGCCAGGCGCACGACGCGCACTGAGTTTCCCTTTTCATTTCAACAGGAGCCACCCTCATGGAACTCATCGGCCTCGTCGCGGTCGCCGCCGGCCTCATCATCGGACTGGGCGCAGCCGGCGCCTGCATCGGCATCGGCGTGATGGGCAGCAAGTACCTGGAAAGCGCGGCGCGCCAGCCCGAGCTGATGGGCGAGCTGCAGACGAAGATGTTCCTGCTGGTCGGCCTGATCGACGCGTCGTTCATCATCGGCACCGGCATCGCGCTGTGGTTCACCACGGCGAACCCGTTCCTCGCCCAGCTCGCGACGTTGCCGAAGTGATCGCCGAAGGGTCCGGGCCATGAGCATCACCAGCACCCTGATCCTCCAGATGATCGTGTTCCTGATCCTGGTCTGGTTCACGATGAAGTACATCTGGCCCCCCATCACCGCCGCGCTCGACACGCGCGCGAAGAAGATCGCCGACGGGCTTTCGGCCGCCGACAAGGCGAAGTCCGAACTGGCGGTCGCCAACAAGCGCGTCGAGGAGCAGCTCTCGGCCGCGCGCGACGACGCGGCGAAGCGTCTGGCCGACGCCGAGCGCCTGGCGCAGTCGATGATCGAGGAGGCCAAGGGCCGCGCCTCGGAGGAAGGCGCCAAGATCGTCGCCCAGGCGCGCGCCGAGGCCGAGCAGGAAGCGATGAAGGCGCGCGAAGTGCTGCGCGGCCAGGTCGCGGCGCTGGCAGTCAAGGGCGCCGAGCAGATCCTGCGCCGCGAGATCGACAAGGACGCGCACGCCGAGCTGCTGAAGCGCCTGCAGGCCGAGCTGTAATGGCCGAGCTGGCAACCATCGGCCGGCCCTACGCCGAGGCGCTGTTCAAGGCAACCAGCCCCGCCGACGCGCCCACCGCCGTCGAGCAGATCGACGCGCTCGCCGCCGTCGCGGGCCACGCGCGGCTGCGCCAGTTCGCCGACAACCCGAAAGTCGCCGCCGCGCAGGTGTTCGACGTGATCACGTCGGTGGCGCGCGTCCCGCTCGCCGACAGCGCGCGCAACTTGCTCCAGACCGTGATCGAGAACGGACGCTTGAACGCGCTGCCCGAGATCGCACACCAGTTTCGCGTGCTCGTCAACGCGCGCTCCGGGGTGTCGGACGCGGTCGTGCACAGCGCCTTTCCGATCGACGCCGCGCAACTGCCGGCGCTCGTCGCGACCCTCGAGCGGCGTTTCGGCCGCAGGCTGAACGCGACGGTCGAGATCGATCCGCAGTTGATCGGCGGCATTCGTGTCGTGGTCGGCGACGAGGTGCTCGACACCTCGGTGGCCGCGCGGCTGGAACAGATGAAGGTCGCGCTGACCGCGTGACGAAGGATTGCGATGCAACTCAACCCCGCTGAAATCTCCGAACTGATCAAGAGCCGCATCGAGGGTCTCGGTGCCCAGGCCGATCTGCGCAACGAGGGCAGCGTCGTTTCGGTCACCGACGGCATCTGCCGCATCCACGGACTGTCCGGGGCGATGCAGGGCGAGATGCTCGAATTCCCCGCCACCGACCAGGGTGCGGCGACGTTCGGCCTTGCGCTCAACCTCGAACGCGACTCGGTCGGCTCGGTGATCCTCGGCAGCTACGAGCACATCTCGGAGGGCGACACCGTCAAGTGCACGGGGCGCATCCTCGAGGTGCCGGTCGGACCCGAGCTGATCGGACGCGTCGTCAACGCGCTCGGCCAGCCGATCGACGGCAAGGGCCCGATCAACGCGAAGATGACCGACGTGATCGAGAAAGTCGCGCCGGGCGTGATCGCGCGCCAGTCGGTGAGCCAACCGGTGCAGACCGGGCTCAAGTCGCTCGACTCGATGGTGCCGATCGGGCGCGGCCAGCGCGAACTGATCATCGGCGACCGGCAGACCGGCAAGAGCGCGGTCGCGATCGACACGATCATCAACCAGAAGGGTCAGGACATGACCTGCGTGTACGTCGCGATCGGCCAGAAGGCGTCGTCGATCAAGAACGTCGTGCGCGCGCTCGAGCAGCACGGCGCGCTCGACTACACGATCGTCGTCGCCGCCTCCGCGTCCGAATCGGCGGCGATGCAGTACGTGGCCGCCTATTCGGGCTGCACGATGGGCGAGTACTTCCGCGACCGCGGGCAGGACGCGCTGATCATCTACGACGACCTGTCGAAGCAGGCGGTCGCGTACCGCCAGGTCTCGCTGCTGCTGCGCCGTCCGCCGGGCCGCGAGGCGTATCCCGGCGACGTGTTCTACCTGCACTCGCGGCTGCTCGAGCGCGCCGCGCGCGTCAACGCCGAGTACGTCGAGGGCTTCACGAAGGGTGCGGTCAAGGGCCGCACCGGTTCGCTGACCGCGCTGCCGATCATCGAAACACAGGCCGGCGACGTGTCCGCTTTCGTGCCGACCAACGTGATCTCGATCACCGACGGCCAGATCTTCCTCGAGACCAACCTGTTCAACGCCGGCATCCGGCCCGCGATCAACGCCGGCATCTCGGTGTCCCGGGTCGGCGGCGCGGCGCAGACGAAGCTGATCCGCTCGCTCTCGGGCGGCATCCGCACCGACCTCGCGCAGTACCGCGAGCTGGCCGCGTTCGCGCAGTTCGCGAGCGACCTCGACGAGGCGACGCGCAAGCAGCTCGACCGCGGCGCCCGCGTCACCGAGATTCTGAAGCAGCCGCAGTACTCGCCGCTGCCGATCTCGCTGATGGCCGCCTCGCTGTTCGCGGTGAACAAGGGGTATCTCGACGCGGTCGACGTGAAGAAGACGCTCGCCTTCGAGCACGGCCTGCACCAGCACCTGAAGTCGAGCCACGCCGCGCTGCTCGCCAAGCTCGAGAAGGACAAGGTGCTGGACAAGGACGCCGAGGCCGAGTTGGCCAAGGCGCTCGACGCGTACAAGAAGTCGTTCGCCTGAAAGGATCGGCCGTGGCAGCAGGCAAGGAGATCCGCACCAAGATCAAGAGCGTGGAGAACACGAAGAAGATCACCAAGGCGATGGAGATGGTCGCCGCGTCGAAGATGCGCAAGGCGCAGGAGCGCATGCGCGCGGCGCGCCCCTACAGCGACAAGATCCGCAACATCGCGGCCAACCTGTCGCAGGCCAACCCCGAGTACAAGCACCCGTTCACCCTCCGCTACGACAACGCCAGGCAGGTGGGCTTCATCGTCGTCACCACCGACAAGGGGCTGTGCGGCGGCCTGAACACGAACGTGCTGCGCGCGCTGACGGCCAAGCTGCGCGAGACCGAGGCGCAGGGTCTTGCGGCCGAGTGCGTGGCGATCGGCAACAAGGGGCTCGGCTTCCTGAACCGCATCGGCGCGAAGGTCGTCGCGCAGGCGACCGGCCTCGGCGACAAGCCGCAGCTCGAAAAGCTGATCGGGCCGGTGAAGACCTTGCTCGACGCGTATGCGCAGGGGCGGCTCGCCGCGGTCTACCTGTGCTACACGCGCTTCGTCAACACCATGACCCAGAACCCGCTGGTCGCGCAGCTGCTGCCGCTCTCGTCCGAGCAGCTGAAGGCCGACGCGGGTGCGCCGAAGTGGGACTACATCTACGAGCCCGACGCGCGCGCCGTGATCGACGAGCTCCTGGTGCGCTACACCGAGGCGCTGATCTACCAGGCGGTGGCCGACAACATGGCCTCCGAGCAGTCGGCGCGCATGGTCGCGATGAAGGCCGCGACCGACAACGCCGGCAACCTGATCAACGAATTGAAGCTCGTCTACAACAAGACGCGGCAGGCGGGCATCACGAAGGAACTCTCGGAAATCGTCGGCGGCGCGGCCGCCGTGGGTTGAACAAAAGGAATCGAGGCAATGGCAACGACTCAGGCCGCGAGCGGCCAGGCGAAGGGCAAGATCGTGCAATGCATCGGCGCTGTCGTCGACGTCGAGTTTTCGCGCGCGCAGATGCCCAGGGTGTACGACGCGCTCAAGATGGAAGGCTCGCCGCTGACCCTGGAGGTGCAGCAGCAGCTCGGCGACGGCGTGGTGCGCACGATCGCGCTCGGCTCGTCGGACGGGCTGCGCCGCGGCATGGTGGTCAGCAACACCGGCGACGGTATCTCGGTCCCGGTCGGCAAGGCGACCCTGGGCCGCATCATGGACGTGCTCGGCAACCCGATCGACGAGCGCGGCCCGGTGAGCCACGAACTCACCGCGTCGATCCACCGCAAGGCGCCGACCTACGACGAACTCTCGCCGTCGCAGGACCTGCTCGAAACCGGCATCAAGGTCATCGACCTGATCTGCCCGTTCGCCAAGGGCGGCAAGGTCGGTCTGTTCGGCGGCGCCGGCGTCGGCAAGACGGTGAACATGATGGAGCTGATCAACAACATCGCGAAAGCGCACTCGGGGCTCTCGGTGTTCGCCGGGGTCGGCGAGCGCACCCGCGAGGGCAACGACTTCTATCACGAGATGATCGAATCGGGCGTCGTCAACAAGGACAACCTGGGCGACTCGAAGGTGGCGATGGTGTACGGCCAGATGAACGAGCCACCGGGCAACCGGCTGCGCGTCGGGCTGACCGGCCTGACGATCGCCGAATCGTTCCGCGACGAGGGACGCGACGTGCTGTTCTTCGTCGACAACATCTATCGCTTCACCTTGGCCGGCACCGAGGTCTCGGCGCTGCTCGGGCGCATGCCGTCGGCGGTCGGCTACCAGCCGACTCTGGCCGAGGAGATGGGACGCCTGCAGGAGCGCATCACCTCGACCAAGGTCGGCTCGATCACGTCGATCCAGGCGGTGTACGTGCCGGCCGACGACCTGACCGACCCGTCCCCCGCGACCACCTTCGCGCACCTCGACGCGACCGTGGTGTTGTCGCGCGACATCGCGGCGCTCGGCATCTATCCGGCGGTCGATCCGCTCGACAGCACGTCGCGCCAAGTCGATCCGAACGTGGTCGGCGAGGACCACTACACGACGACGCGCTCGGTGCAGGCGGTGCTGCAGCGCTACAAGGAGCTGCGCGACATCATCGCGATCCTCGGCATGGACGAGCTGGCGCCCGAGGACAAGCTCGCCGTCGCGCGCGCGCGGAAGATCCAGCGTTTCCTCTCGCAGCCGTTCCACGTCGCCGAAGTGTTCACCGGCACGCCGGGCAAGTACGTGCCGCTGAAGGAGACGATCCGCGGCTTCAAGATGATCGTGGGCGGCGAGTGCGACGCGCTGCCCGAGCAGGCGTTCTACATGGTCGGGACGATCGACGAGGCGTTCGAGAAAGCGAAGAAGGTTCAATAGCCGTGGCCACCCTTCGCGTCGAAGTCGTCTCCGCCGAGGAATCGATCTTCTCCGGCGAGGCGAAGTTCGTGGCTCTCCCCGGCGAGACGGGCGAACTCGGCATCCTTCCGCGCCACACGCCGCTCATCACGCGCATCCGGCCGGGCGCCGTGCGCATCGAGCGCGCCGACAACGGACAGGAGGAGTTCGTGTTCGTCGCCGGCGGCATCCTCGAAGTCCAGCCCGGGACGGTGACCGTGCTCGCCGACACCGCGATCCGCGGCGCCGACCTCGACGAGGCGAAAGCCAGCGAAGCCAAGCGCCTCGCCGAGGAGGCGATGAAGAACGCGAAGAGCGACATCGACTTCGCCAAGGCGCAGGGCGAGTTTGCCGCGATGGCCGCGCAGATCGCCGCGCTGCGCAAGTTCCGCAGGAAGGTCTGAGCGCCGAGCGCGGCGCTACTTCAGCCAGCCCTTCCGACGAAACACCCAGAACGGCGTCAGCACCGACAGTCCCATCAGCAGCAGCGCGAACGGGTAGCCGAGCGGCCAGTCGAGCTCGGGCATGGCGCGAAAGTTCATGCCGTAGATGCTCGCGATCAAGGTCGGCGGCAGCAGCGCGACGCTCGCGACCGAGAAGATCTTGATGATCTTGTTCTGGTTGATGTTGACGAAGCCGACCGTCGCGTCGAGCAGGAAGTTGATCTTGTCGAACAGGAACGCGGTGTGCGAATCGAGCGAGTCGATGTCGCGCATGATCTGGCGCGCCTCCTCGAACTGCTCGGCGTTGAGCATGCGCGCGCGCATCATGAAGCTGACCGCGCGCCGCGTGTCCATCACGTTGCGGCGGATGCGCCCGTTCAGGTCTTCCTCGCGCGCGATCGCGGCCAGCGCTTCGGCGGCCGCCGCGTCGTCGACGTCCTGCTTGAGCACGCGCGCGCTCACCGCTTCCAGCTTGTCGTAGATGTTCTCCAGCGCGTCGGCGCTGTATTCGGCATCGGCGTCGTAGAGCTTGAGCAGCACGTCCTTCGCGTCCTCGATCAACGCCGGGATGCGCCGCGCGCGCAGCCGCAGCAGGCGGAACACCGGCAGGTCTTCGGCGTGCACCGAGAACAGCACCTTGTCGCGCAGGATGAACGCGACGCGCACGTTGCGCGCCGGCTCGGCGTCGTCGCCGTGGTCGCCGATCAGAAAGTCGGTGCGGAGGTGCAGCTCGCCGTTGTCTTCCTCGTAGAAGCGGGCCGATTCCTCCAGATCATCCTCGACCAGGTCGGCCGGCAGTTCGAGCCCGAAGCGTCCGGCGATCCAGCTCTTCTCCTCCGGGGTCGGCGCTTGCAGATCGACCCAGATCGGGTTGACGTTGGCCAGCGCTTCTCCGCTTTCGATCTCTTCCTGAAACAGCCGGCCGTTGGCCAGCGTGAACACGTTCAGCATCGAACTCTCCAGCGCAACGCGCGCTACGGGTGGGGCCGAACCGTCTCACCCGGCGCTGCACGGGCTCTCAGTGCGCCGGAGAGGACGGCCGCCCAGAGGCGGGACTGTCCAAGGAGATTTCCCGAAAGTTGAAGCGCAGGATTATGGCCCAAGGCCTTGCGCCAAGTCCCTCATCACGTGGCTCGCAGCGGCTTGTCAGTGCCGGGCTTCGGGCGCACACTGGACCGGCCGTCAACCCGCTTGAAAGGAGGCCTCATGAACTTGACGATCAGCGGACACCACCTCGACGTGACACCGGCCTTGCGCGAATACGTGCAGACGAAGCTGGACCGGGTCACGCGACATTTCGATCAGGTGGTGGACATCAACGTCCTGCTCACCGTGGAGAAACTCAAGGAAAAGGAGCGTCGGCAGAGGGCCGAAGTCACGCTCCACGTGAAGGGAAAGGACATCTTCGTCGAGAACGCGCACGAGGATCTGTATGCCGCGATCGATCAGTTGATGGACAAGCTGGACCGGCAGGTGTGTCGCTACAAGGACAAGGTGCAGGATCACCACCACACGGCGGCGAAGCGCCAGGCCGGCGGCGCCGGCTGAGTCGCGCACCAGAAAAAACCCCAAGCGGCCTGCGGGCCGCTTTTTCGCGATCGTTGTTGCAACGCAGCATCCGGCGCACAATCGGGGGGTCGGGCACGCTCTGTGCACCGCGAGGGCCGAGCGGCGTTCGATAATCTTTCCAACCTTTGGGACGCTAGCGCCCGCTTGTTGCGATGAACCGTCTTGCCGCCATTCTTCCCGTCAGCAATGTGCTGGTCGATGTCGATGCAACCAGCAAGAAGCGCGCTTTCGAGCAAGCGGGGCTGCTGTTCGAGAACCTGCACGCGATCTCGCGCGCCACGGTCACCGACAACCTGTTCGCCCGCGAGCGCCTGGGTTCGACGGGGCTCGGCCACGGGGTCGCGATTCCGCATGGGCGCATCAAGGGGCTGAAGAATCCGCTCGCTGCCGTTGTGCGCGTGCAACAGCCGATTCCTTTCGATGCCCCGGACGACGAGCCGGTCAAGCTGCTCGTCTTCCTGCTCGTTCCCGAAGCGGCGACGCAGCGGCACCTCGAGATCCTGTCCGAGATCGCCGAGCTGCTGTCGGACCGTGGGCTGCGTGAGCAGATGAAGGCCGACCTCGATGCCGCCGCGCTGCACAAGCTGATCGCGGATTGGGAGCCGCTCAAATCGGTGGCGTGACGCCGCTCGCGGCCGGCCGATGAAGCCGACCGTCATCAGCGCCGAGGCCTTGTTCGAGGTGCATCGCGCGGCGCTGCACTGGGAGTGGATCGCGGGCCACGCGCATCCCGAGAGGCGCTTCGACGAAGCTGCGGTGCGCAACGCGCAGTCGGCGGCCGACTTGGTCGGCTACCTGAACTACATCCACCCGTACCGGGTGCAGATCGTCGGCCGGCGCGAGGTGCAGTATCTGCGCGCCTCGTCGCGCGACGACCAGGAGCGACGCATCCAGCGCATCGTCACCCTCGAGCCGCCGGTGATGGTCGTCGCCGACGGCGAAACGCCGTCCGACAGCCTGGTCGCGATATGCGAGCGCGCCGACATCCCGCTGTTCGTCACCGCCGAGTCGGCCGGCCACGTGATCGACGTGCTGCGCGGGTATCTGTCGACGTTGTTCGCCGAGCGCACGACGCGGCACGGCGTGTTCATGGACATCCTGGGGCTCGGCGTGCTCTTGACCGGCGAATCCGGCCTCGGCAAGAGCGAACTGGGGCTGGAGCTGATTTCGCGCGGCCATGGGCTGGTCGCCGACGACGCGGTCGACCTGTACCGCGTCTCGCAGACTGCGCTCGAAGGGCGCTGCCCGGAACTGCTCGCCAACCTGCTCGAGGTGCGCGGCATCGGCCTGCTCGATATCAAGGCCATCTTCGGCGAGACCGCGGTGCGCCGCAAGATGCGCCTGAAGCTGATCGTGCACCTGGTACGCAAGGAGACGATGGACCGCGAGTTCGAGCGCCTGCCGCACGAGCCGCTGTACGACGAGATCCTCGACGTGCCGGTGCGCAAGGCGGTGATCGCAGTCGACGCCGGTCGCAACCTGGCGGTGCTGGTCGAGGCGGCGGTGCGCAACACGATCCTGCAGCTGCGCGGCATCGATACCTACCGCGAATTCATCGCGCGCCACCAGAAGGCGATGGGGGCGGCCGAGTCCTGAGCACCGATCGGGTGGGGCCCGATCACTTGGCTCGATACGGGCAGTTCCTCTTCGTGCACGCCGCGTACAGCGCCAGCGCGTGGTCCTGCAGGTCGAAGCCGCGCGCAGTCGCCACCGCGCGCTGGCGCTTCTCGATCTCGGCGTCGTAGAACTCCTCGACGCGGCCGCAGTCGAGACACACCAGGTGGTCGTGGTGCTTGCCTTCGTTCAGCTCGAACACCGACTTGCCGGATTCGAAGTGGCTGCGCGACAGGATGCCGGCCTGCTCGAACTGCATCAGCACGCGATAGACGGTGGCCAGTCCGATGTCGGCGTGCTCGGCGAGCAGCGCCTTGTACACGTCCTCGGCGGTCATGTGCCTGAGCTGCGTCTTCTGGAACACCTCCAGGATCTTCAGGCGCGGTAACGTCGCCTTCAGTCCGCTGCTCTTCAGGTCATCGACGTGGCTCATGCGGGCGCGCCTCGAAAGCGCGGCGATAGAATCCGCGCCCATCATAGCGTCGGCATCCGCAGGCGCTGCCGTTTCCTGCAATGACCCGACCTTCGATCGCGCTCGCCTTGGCTCTGTCGGTGCCGCTCTGGTCCGGCTGTTCGGCCCTCCAGTCCTCGGACAACGTGCTCGGCGTGCTGACCCCGTACCGCATCGAGGTGGTGCAGGGCAACGTGGTCACGCGCGAGCAGGTCGCGCTGGTCAAGCCGGGGATGACGCGCGCGCAGGTGCGCGACGCGATGGGCTCTCCGCTGCTCGCCGACCCGTTCCATGCCGACCGCTGGGACTACGTGTTCACGATCCGCCGGCAGGGCGCCGAGCCGCAGCGGCGTGCCGTCGTCCTGCGTTTCGATGGCGAGCGACTGTCGAGCATCGACGCGCCCGAGTTGCCTTCCGAGCGCGACTTCGTCGCGTCGATCGATACCTTCAAGGTCAAGCCGAACGGCGCGCTCGCGCTGACCGAAGAACAG
>Ga0187893_10004050_pt1 | contig 28502 bp, 24 predicted proteins | sample MA1701074metaG_FD_139574 | JGI IMG/M metagenome (GOLD analysis project Ga0187893, IMG submission 139574) | White microbial mat communities from a basaltic lava cave in the Kipuka Kanohina Cave System on the Island of Hawaii, USA - MA170107-4 metaG ...
CATTCGCCAGATCCCCCTCGGCACCACGGGCGATTTGGCTTACTTCGGCCTCGCCGGCAGCAACACCACCGATGACGAGCGCACCATCGCCTTTTTCCAGCCCGATGAGGAAAAATCCTTAGAGTATCAAATCACCCAATTGATCTATAACCTCGCGCACCCGAAAGACCGGGTCATCGGCGTTATCAGCAGCCTACCGCTGTTCGGCGGTCCGAACATAAGGGGCGGTTTCAGCGAAGCATGGACCGTCGTCGATGTCCTGCGAGAGGAATACGAGGTGCGCGATCTCGGCACCGACGCCACCCAGGTGGACAAAGAGGTGGACACCTTGATGATCGTCCATCCCAAGGAGTTGAGTAAGGACACACTTTATGCGATCGATCAATTCGTGCTGAAAGGCGGAAAAGCGTTCATCTTTGTTGACCCCTTGGCGGAGGAGGACAGTGAAGCGCCCAATCCCCAGCACCCCACGGCCATGTCGCAGCGCGGATCCGACCTGCCCGAGCTGTTCAAACCGTGGGGAGTGAAGTACGGCACGGATAAGGTGGCCGGTGATATCGAGGCGGCTGTCCGCGTGGCCTATTCCGGCGGTCGCGGTACCCAGGAGTTGCCCTATTTACCTTGGCTGCGCCTTGGCCCAAGCAATTTCAGCAAGGAGGATTTCACGACCAACCAGTTAAGCGTGCTGCATATGGGTAGCGCCGGGATCCTGGACAAAGCCGAAGATGCCAAGATCAAGTTTACCCCGCTGGTTTGGACCGGAAAGCAAACCATGGCCTTGGAGCGCGACGGGATCGTCTTCGTGCGGGACCCTGGCGGGCTGCTGGATAGCTTCAAACCGGAGGGCAAGTCCTTGGTGCTGGCGGCGCGCATAAGCGGCAAGATCTCCAGCGCTTTTCCCGATGGCAGACCGAAAAAAAACAAAGACGACAAACCCGATGCGGATTTTATAAGGGAGTCAAAAGATCCGATCAATGTGGTCATCGTTGCCGACAGCGACCTTTTGGCGGACAGGTTTTGGGTGCAATCGCAGGATTTTCTCGGGGTACGCCTGACCTCGGCCATGGCGGACAACGCGACCTTCGCACTCAACGTCGTGGATTTACTGGGTGGTGATCAGGACCTCATCAGCCTGCGTAGCCGAAGCGCATACGCCCGGCCTTTCGAGCGCGTGCAGGCGATCGAACGCGAAGCCGCAGGAAAATTCCGGGCCAGAGAGCAGGTATTGCAAGCCAAGCTGTCGGAGACCGAAAGCAAACTGCGCGAGCTACAGCAAAAAAACGACCAGGGCAAGGGTGTGATCCTCACACCCGAGCAGCGCAAAGAGATCGAAAAGTTTCGTGAGGAACAGGTCCAGACGCGTAAAGAGCTGCGCGCGGTACAGCATGACATGCGCAAACACATCGAAGGGCTAGGTATGCTGCTCAAGTTCATCAACATCGCTCTGGTGCCGCTATTGATCGCCGTTTTTGCGATTAGCACGGCAATCTACCGGCTGAACCGAAGCGCGGCAAGCGCTAGTTAAGTTCCCTCATGCGCTCGCTGAGCTGCCCGGGCTTTCTGAAACAAAGCATGGAAAATCTCAGGCCTCACCAAGGGAGGGCTGGAAGCTAGGCGATCTTCTGTACGGATCCCGACAGCACGATAGCAATGACTAAGACGCGTTTCATTGTTTTTTCGCTGATCACAGTAGTCCTGATCGGTGTCGCTTGGATGGTGAGCCGCCAACGGGTCCCACAGACCGAGCTGAGCAAAAGCGCTTTGTCCCCGGGGCTCATCGAGCGCATCAACGGTGCCTCCCGCATTGAGATCCGCACTCGAGGCGAGGACACCACCCTAGTGAAGCGCGATGATAAATGGGTGTTAGAAGAGCGGCAGGGCTATCCGGCCTCGTTTACCCAGGTGCAAGAGCTCGCGTTCGCTCTCACCGAGCTGAATATCATCGAGCCCAAGACCAAGGACAAAGCGCGTTACCCAGAGCTTGGTGTAGAAGACATCGACGCCAAAGACGCCGAGTCCACCTCGATCACCCTAAAGGACAGGCAGGGACAAACCCTAGCCTCCCTTATCGTGGGAAAGGAACGCATCGCGAAAGGCGGTAGCTTGCGCTCGCGCTATGTGCGCCGGGCCGGCGAGGAGCAGGCATTCCTGGTCGAGGGCGATCTCGATGTCTCGGGTGAGGCCGCCGATTGGATGGACAAGGATTTAGTCGATATCTCTTCCGAACGCATACAAAGCGTCATTATCACCCATCCCGGCGGGGAGACTGTCTCGCTCAGCCGCGAAAGCGCCAAAGAGCCGAACTTCAAGTTGGCCGGCATTAAACCGGGCCACAAGCTTCGCTCCCAGGTGACGCTGAACAGCATCGCCTCGAGCCTGCAGGCATTGAGCTTCCAAGACGTCGGATCCGAAAAAACCCTTAAATGGCCCGACAAGGAAATCCTCACCACGTTTCATACGGTTGACGGACTGGTTGCCACAGCCAAATCGGCCAAGGTGGGCGACAAGAGCTACACGCGGTTTTCGTTTTCGTTTTCGTTTGACCGATCCCTGATCGTCGAGGATAAAGGCAAAGCATCGTCCGAAAAAGAGGAAGGAAACAGACCCGAAGTAAGCCCTACCGCAAGCGCTGAAGGGAAAAACGTGAAGGCCGCAAACACAGAGCAACCAAAAAAGGAGAAGACACCTGGCGAGAAAGAAGCTGACGTGAAACAGGAAGTCGAGAAGCTCAACCAAGCCGTATCGGGCTGGGCTTACCAATTGCCAGACTTTCAGTTAGAGAAAATGAACAGCACCTTGGAAAAGCTCCTGGCACCCGAAGAAAAAGACAAGAAAAAGAGCGAAAAAGAAGATAAGGGACTTTAAAAAGGGCGTCTCGCGCCTATCGCGGCCATCCCATGAGGGAACCCGCTCTCGCTCCGAGCTAAGGCTCAGCCCTCGGTCAATACCCGCACAACGAGCTTGCTGCTATTCTTAGTATGCATGCGGTGGCCTTATGGCCGTTGGGAAAAAATGTTCTGTGCGCAGTCTAATTCTTGAGAGCCACTCCTCCCCCCGTGATACGGTGACTGCTAAGGTTGCCACCTTTCGAGTTAGCACATGAGTTATTGCATAGAACTGGAGCGACGTTATTGCGCCCATAACTACGAGCCGCTGCCGGTGGTGTTGACGCGGGCAGAGGGTGTCTACGCTTGGGATGAGCACGGCAAGCGTTACTTGGACATGATGAGCGCTTACTCGGCCGTCAGTCTAGGTCATACCCACCCGCGCCTGCTGAATGCGCTGCAAGAGCAGGCCAGGCGGTTGGCGGTGGTTTCTCGGGCTTTTTACACCGATCGCCTCGGGCCTTTGGCGCAGCGCGCCTGTGAACTGACCGGTATGGACTTGGCCTTGCCCATGAATAGCGGTGCGGAGGCTGTAGAGACGGCGTTAAAGGCCGCTCGCAAATGGGCTTATGTGGTCAAGGGCGTGCCGGAGAACCGCGCTGAAATCATCGTTTGCCGCGGCAACTTCCACGGGCGCACGATCGCCATCGTCGGCTTCTCATCGGAGCCGCAATACCGCTCCGGTTTTGGGCCCTTTCCCCCAGGTTTCGTTCTCGTGCCCTATGGGGATGCCGAGGCGTTGCAGCAGGCCGTCACGCCCTATACCGCCGCGTTCCTGGTGGAGCCGATCCAGGGGGAGGGGGGTATCATCACGCCGCCAGAGGGCTATTTGGCGCGTTGCGCCGAAATCTGCCGCTCCCGCAACGTTCTGTTGCTGTGCGATGAAGTGCAAACGGGTCTCGGGCGCACAGGTAAGCTGCTCGCGTGCCAGCATGAGCGCGTTCTGCCCGACGGTCTGATCCTGGGCAAGGCCTTAGGGGGTGGGTTGCTGCCGGTGTCGATGTTTCTCGCACGGCGCGCTGTCATGGAGGTGTTTGAGCCCGGGGATCACGGCAGCACCTTTGGTGGAAATCCGCTGGCGTGCGCGGTGGGCTTGGAGGCGCTCAATGTGCTGGTCGAAGAGAGACTCCCTCAAAGGGCGGCGGAGCTCGGCTCTTATCTATTGGAAAAACTGCGCGCCATCGATAGCCCCGTGCTGCGCGCCGTGCGAGGTAAAGGCCTCTTAACCGGTATTGAGATCGATACCCGCCGCGCCTCCACGCGCGATCTATGCGTGGCATTGTTGCGCCAAGGTATCCTCACCAAAGACACGCATCATACGGTTCTCCGCTTTGCCCCGCCGCTCATCATCACCCGCGAGCAGATCGACTGGGCGGTGGAGCGCATCGCGAGCGTGTTATCCGCAGGTTACAGAGAGTGACGGATCGAGTTCTGCGAATCTGCTGCATGGGGGTATACCGCCCGATTGGAAACCACGCCGTCGCGGCTACTACTGTAATCGAGCGTCCCTTCCGAGGCGCGGGAACCCAGTCTGGCTACGTCCTCCTCCGGAAGGGCTCACCGGTTCATTAGGGGTATTAGAGAAGTCGATGGGCATAGGTCTCATCGATGAGCTGGGCTAACCATTGCATGTAAGGCGTACCGCCGGTGCCGCGCGGATCCTCAGTCCGCCGGTGGATATACTCCTGCGCCCAGCCGTAGTGCACCTCGCGGAAGACGGCCATGGCCTCCAGTACGCCGTTGTAGGCCGACCGATCGGCTCGCTTCCGGATATCGGGCATGGCTTCTATCGCCTCGATCAGGGCGCGATGCGCCGCCGGCATGTAGTGGCGCATGTCGGCGAGGTGGTTGGTCAACGGAGAGGGCCGGTGCGGGATTTTCATAAAGGCGACCAGCGCCGGCATGATGCTGCTCTGGGCGCCGGTCTCACCGCGGAAGTTGATCGGGTCCTGCTCCACGCCCTGGTAGACCACATTCTCGAAGAAGCGAATATATCGGCGGAAGGTCTTGTAGTAGAGCGCGGGGTCCATCAGCTCCGGTATCCGGCGCAACACCGTGATCTGCTCGCGGATCGCACCCTGGATGTCTGTCAATGCCTGGGATAGGGATTCCTCATCCCGGCTGTCCCACGCTATGCCCGCTCTCTCGATCCCATCGAGGATCTGAGAGGCGATGGCCTCGATCTCCACGTGGACCAAGATGAACCAGTGCTCGTCGTATAAGTGGACGAAGTTTTGGAGGGTATCGATATTGCCCAGCGCGATCGGACCGTCTTTCTGAAACCGTTTCCAGTTGTAAAGCGCGTAACCGTCGTAGCTCAAAATCGGCGGGCGCCCCAAGAGCCTGCTCGCATGGACTAGAGGCACGGCGATGTTAGCGGGCAAATGAGTCGCTGGCGCTACGCCGACCTGATTGATATAGGCCGATGCGAGGAACCCCACCCGTAGGTAGTAAAGCCTGAGCTGGGGTAGATCACCCGTGCGCAAACGGTTTTTGGGCCAGAGCGGTATGCTCAATTTCTCGGCGTATTGCCGGAACCCCTTATCGTGCAATAGGCTAGGCAGATCGTGGCCTATCTCATCCAGCAGAGAAAACTCGGAGCCCTGCGGGAAGGCAGTGCAGGGGTCTTGCGCTGGGAGGAAGCCATGCCGTCGGAATTCATCCGCTATCACCGCCGGAGCTGCGGCGGGGTCTCTTGCCTTCGATAAGCTTGTCATGGGATAGCATCTCGGCCACCGGGGATCCCAAACCGTATTCCCTGCGCCAAAGGCAATTCGGAACCCCAATTGATGGTATTGGTCTGGCGGTGCATGTAGCTCTTCCAGGCATCCGAGCCCGCTTCGCGCCCGCCACCGGTCTCTTTCTCTCCACCGAAGGCGCCTCCGATCTCCGCTCCCGAAGTCCCGATGTTGATATTGGCGATCCCGCAGTCGGAGCCGAGCGCTGACAAGAACCGCTCGGCATGGCGAAGATCGGTGCTAAACAACGCAGAGGAGAGCCCTTGGGGCACATCGTTGTTCAGGGCGATGGCCTCATCCAGGGTGCGATAGTTCATGACGTAGAGGATAGGCGCGAAGGTCTCGCGTTGTACGATGTCCCAGCGATTCTCGGCTCTCGCGATCGTGGGTTGCACGAAAAACCCGCCGCGCTCGATGACTCGGCCGCCGTAGATGATCTCCCCACCGAGTCCTTGGATCTCCCCGACTGCGGTTTGGAATTTCTCGACCGCCAACGCTTCGATAAGCGGCCCCATCAAAACATGGGGATCGAGCGGGTCACCGATGGTGACCTGTTGATAGGCGGCCAGCAAGCGCTCGAGTACCTCATCGTACTTATGCTGTTGCACGATCAGGCGACGGGTGGTGGTACAGCGCTGGCCTGCCGTGCCCACGGCGCCAAAGACAATGGCAGGCACGGCGAGATCTAAATCCGCCGTCTCGTCCACGATGACGGCGTTGTTGCCGCTTAGCTCCAAGAGGCTCCGGCCCAGGCGCCTAGCGACCGTCTCCCCGACACGGCGCCCCACGCGACTCGAACCGGTGAAGGAAACGAGCGCTACGCGGCGATCCTCGGCCAATCTCTCGGCCAGTTGTGCGCCCTCTTCGATGATCAAAGAGAATAGGCCCGCGCAGCCCTCCTGCTCCATCACCTCGTTGCAGATCTTCTGTACGGCGATGGCGCAGAGCGGCGTCTTGGGTGACGGTCGCCAAACCACGGTGTTACCGGCAACGGCGGCGATAAACGCATTCCAGGCCCAGACCGCTACCGGAAAATTAAATGCGGTGATGACCCCGATGACCCCCAGCGGATGCCACTGTTCGTACATGCGGTGCATGGGGCGTTCCGAATGCATCGTGCTTCCATACAACATGCGGGACTGTCCGACGGCGAAATCGGCGATGTCGATCATCTCTTGCACCTCGCCATCACCTTCCTGCTTGATCTTTCCGGCCTCGAGCGATACCAGGCTGCCGAGCGGGTCTTTCCTTTCGCGTAAGGTTTGCGCGATCTTGCGCAGCACTTCCCCGCGCCGCGGCGCGGGAATCATGCGCCAGACCTTAAACGCCTCGCTGGCGCTCTGGATCACCGTCTCGTAGTCCGACGCCGAGGCAACGCTCACGCAGCCGATAGGCTCAGCCGTTGATGGCGATAGCGAAGTCAGTACCGGACCCGGTGCACTTTTGAGCCAACCCCGTGGCCCAGCGCATGCCCCGGGATTGAGAGTTTCAAGGCCAAGGTCTTGCAGTAGCTTCATTTTGGTACCTTACTGCCCGATGCACGGAATCGCTTGTACTGAAGTATAGCCTCCGTGCATTAAACACAGGGATAGCTATGATCTGGACGACACAGCAAGTTCTCGCTTTTTTGTTCCGCCTCTTTTTCCTGTGGCCCCTTTTCTCCTGACCCCGCTTTTTCTCCCTTTCTCGCTAGCATTGACTTGGCCGAAATATGTGCTATAGCATGAAGGTATGGCTAATATGACTGAACGAACCACATTCACTTTTGATAAAGAAACCCGTCGGCGGTTGCAGACGCTGGCAGCCCGGTGGCAGGTATCACAGGCGGAAGTGGTACGGCGGGCGGTGGCGCGGGCCGAAGAGGCGGAACGAATGGCCTCCGATCCGGTTGCACAGCTATTGGCCTTTCATGAGCAGGGAGGTCTGGATGCCGCACAGGTTCACGATTATTTGGAACAATTGCATGAAGATCGCATTCATTGGCGCGGGGAATCGTGATCGCGCTGGATACCAACTACTTAATCAATGCGTTGGTCGCAGGAGCCCCGCAAGCCGCTGCATTAATCGCTTGGTATAGAAACGGTGAAATGCTGGCTGCGCCTAGCGTGGTTTGGTATGAGTTTCTCTGTGGTCCTGTCTCAGCACGCGAAATTGAATTAGTGCGTGCTTTTTTGCGAGGTGGCATTTTATCTTACGGCGAACTGGAAGCTGCCGAAGCCGCGCGACTTTTCAATGCCATCGGACGCTCGCGCCGTTTGCGCGTCGATGCCATGATCGCCGCCTGCGCCTTGGTGTCAGGAGCAGCTCTAGCTACCAATAATCAAAACGATTTCCAGGCGTTTGTCCCCCACGGTTTGATGCTGCTCCTACCATCCTAAGCCATGCCGCATTGCATCCACTGTAGCACGAAATAATTCGAGCTTGGCCAAGCCTGGCGCCTTGGGGCTGGCGCTCACAGAAGGCACGCACCTGAAAGTCGGTGTTGTAGCTGCGGCTGACTGTGCCAGCGAAGGTCGTCGATTTCGGTAGAAACCCGTCATAGGTATAGCTCACGCTGCCTCCAGCGGTGTCGGTGAGCGCGCTGAGCTGTCCCATCGTGGGGCTTGTAGGCTTAGATCCCCACCGTTCTGCGTGCACAATCGGCCGATTGCTAGCGCTAAGGCTTGCCGCCATACTTTACCGTGTATATACTTGGATATACATTGAGCTACGGAGATCTTCATGTCAACCACGCGTATCTTCAAGAGCGGTAATTCACAAGCGGTACGCATCCCAAAGGAGTTGCAGTTCGAACGCATGGACCTCTTGCTTGAGATCGAACGCCACGGCGATACACTCATCCTCCGTCCGCAACGACGTTCGATGCGTGAGACGCTCGGGCGTTTTCTTGCGTTAGGTCCGTCGCCCGACTTTCCCGATCGACAGCCTCAGACGCAGCTTGAACGTGAGCCGCTATGAGGTACATGCTGGACACGAATATCTGTATATACCTGATCAGGCACCATCCGCGAGAAGTCGTGGCGAAGCTGGCCGACTGCGTCGAAGGTGACGTAGTCATGTCGGCCATCACACTGGCAGAGCTTCGGTATGGGGTCGAATGTCGTGCGGCCGATCGTACAGCTCAGGAAGACCAAGTGGCAGCGCTCCTGGAGGCGGTGCCGGCCATCGCGTTTGATGAGGATGCGGCGGCGGCCTACGGTCCAGTCCGCTTTACCACGCGTGAGCGCACCACTGACGCCTTGGATAAGCTGATTGCCGCTCATGCGTTAAGCCTGAGGCTCACCCTCGTCACCAATAACGAACAAGATTTCCGTGCTTATACCGGCCTGCCCGTCGAAAACTGGGTGTCTCCCGCATCGGTTTGAGCCAAGCGGCGGTCGGGGTTGCACCAGGCTATCCAGCGCCCCCGCCAGGGATTGGGTTGGCACGCTGACGTGAAGCGCGGCCTCTTCCGCGAGCACGAGGGGCGCTGCCCACGCTAGAAGAAGGTACACCAGGACCTGTCGAGTGATGTGCACCGGTCCCTCCAGATAATGAACAGTTCGGGTTTTAATCTTCTCTCTGAGTAAGACCGGTGAGCGGGGTGCAGCGCATCACCTCGGACAGTGGGCGTTGGGCGCCTATCATTGAACCGGCGCCTTGTGCTACATTTCTAATCATTGTGCCACAATAGGAGAGCAGCGATGCGAAAGCTATCCATACGCGAGATCCGGGCGGAACTTGGCCGGTTGGACCAAGTGGTTCAGAAGGAAGGTGAGGTACTGGTCACCCGTCATGGGATCCCCGTCGCTCGCCTATTGCCGGTCAAGAGCGCACGGCGCCGACCGAATCACGGCGAGTTGCGCGGCTCCATGCCACGCTTGACCACAGCGAGCGAGAACCTGATCCGCGCGGATCGGGACCAGCGTTAGTGTGGTCTACCTCGATACCTCAGCGTTGGCTAAGTGGTATCTCAATGAATTGCGATCCGAGGATTTCGCGGCCTGGATCCAGGAAGAAGCGGATGTCCATATCAGCAGCTTGACCGTGGTTGAGACGCGTTGCCTAGTGGCCCGACGGCGGCGTAACCGCGAACTGTCGATGGACATCGAGCAACAGGTTCATGCGACCTTGCAAGATGATATCGCGCAAGGATTTCTGACCCTCCATCCGGTCGCGGACGAGCATGTGATCGGAGCGCTCAATCTCCTCACTCTGTTGCCAAGTCACCCCCTAAGAACCCTTGACGCCATTCACCTCAGCATTGCCCGCCATCTGGGTACCGACCGCTTGGCAACGGCTGACGGCGTTATGGGGGCTGCGGCAGAAGCATTAAGGATGGAAGCCATTCGGTTCGACTAGCAGCGGGGCGCGCAGGCGATTTTTTCACAAACTCTGACACCTCATGCGGCCAGCGCCGTGTACCAAGTTTAGGGTGGGCATTGCCCATCTTGAGTGCCAAGCAAGCCCGGAAACGGCGGTTGGTGCCTACCCTGCCTGACTGTGCTGCGGCGGATCGCCCCCTCGATAAGGGGCTGTCATCGCTCCCGTTATGGGGCTCGGTGAAGCTAATAGGACACGCGATGCACAGATCAACGACCACACCTACCGGAGCGAAGGCCAAGCAGCGGCTATCGCTATAAGTAGGCGACACCCACATACGGGATCCTGTCGCTCCCCCCGCGTAGAGCGAGTGTGTGGCTTAGGCTAAACTTGCGCGCCATGAAGGAAAAGGCAAGAGCCGCCGAGCACACGCCGGTGATGAGCCAATACCTGCAGACCAAGGCGCAATTCCCAGACAAGCTCTTGTTTTATCAGATGGGAGATTTCTACGAGCTGTTCTATGAGGACGCGCGCCGCGCCTCGGAGCTGCTCGGCATCGTATTAACTGCAAGAGGCGCCTCCGCGGGGGAGCCTATTCCTATGGCCGGGGTACCCTTGCACGCGGCCGAAGCGTATCTCGCCAAGCTGATCCGGGCAGGGGAGTCAGTGGTCGTCTGCGAGCAAATCGGTGACTCCAGCATGGCAAAGGGGCTGGTACAACGTAAGGTCACCCGCGTCGTGACCCCTGGCACCATCACCGACGAAGCCCTGCTCAATGAACGCTCGGACAACTTGCTTTTGGCCGTTTATCCAGGCGGCGATGGCTATGGGATCGCCAGCCTCGAGCTCTCCAGCGGGAGGTTTCAACTCCTAGAGATAGACGGCTTGGACGCCTTGGTGAGCGAGCTGGAGCGGCTTAAACCGGCCGAGATCCTGATCCCGGAAGATTCGCCCCTGGAGCCGATCAGGGGTTATGCCCGGCTGCAAACCATGCCCGCCTGGTACTTCGATTTGGACACGGCGCGGCGCGCCTTATTTTCCCAGTTCGGGATCCTCGATCTCGCTGCTTTGGGGCTGGGTGAGGGCGAGAAAACGCTGGCCGCCGCGGGATGTCTGCTGGAATACGCGCGCGAAACGCAGCGCGCCGCCCTGCCCCACCTTCAGCTGCCAAAGCGCATCCTGCCTGATGATCACATCGCGCTCGATGCGACCACGCTTAAGAATCTGGAAATCCTCCACAGCCTCTCGGGAGAACATGGCCACACCCTAAGCCACGTCCTGGACAGCACCGTGACCGCCATGGGCAGCCGCCTCTTAAAACGCTGGCTTCAGCTCCCCTTGCGCGATAGACAAGAGCTCAGGCTGCGCCACCATGCCGTGCAAACCCTGCTCGAGAGCTTACCAATAGACGCCATTCGGAGATGTCTGCGTAACATCGGGGATCAGGAGCGGATCCTGGCGCGGGTAGCGCTGGGTACGTCGCGCCCTCGCGATCTTACTCGCCTTCGGGAGGCACTGGCGTGCTTGCCAGAACTGCAAGCACTGATCGCGCCCTTGGACAGTCCTCTGATAAAGCGCCTGGCCGACGCCATCGCCACCTTCCCTGAGCTGCACCGCCTACTGGCACAGGCTTTGGTAGCCGAACCGCCGGCCTTGGTGCGAGACGGCGGTGTGATCGCGCCCGGTTACGACCCGAGCCTGGACGAGTTGCGGCAAATCAGCCGTGACGCGGGACCCTATCTGGCCGAGTTGGAAGCTCAGGAGCGGGTCCGCGCGAAGATCCCCACGCTCAAGGTCGGTTTCAATCGGGTGCATGGCTACTATATCGAAGTCAGCCGTCAGCACAGCGAGCACGTGCCCACCGATTATCATCGGCGGCAAACCTTGAAGCACGCGGAGCGTTTCCTGACCGCTGAGCTAAAGGCGTTCGAAGATCGCGTGCTGAGTGCCGAAGAGCGGGCGCTCGCGAGAGAAAAATACCTCTATACCGAACTGCTGGAGAAATTCACCGCCCCACTGCCGGCGCTGCAGCGATCCAGCGCCGCGGCCGCGGAGCTTGATGTCCTGGCGGCGTTCGCGGAACGAGCACATACCTTGAACCTTAACCCACCGCAGCTCTCCGATACCCCGGAGATCTCGATTGAGGCGGGACGCCATCCCGTGGTCGAACAGCTGCAACCGGCGCCGTTCGTTCCCAACGATCTTTGCCTCGACGAGGAAAGACGCATGCTGATCATCACCGGCCCCAACATGGGCGGGAAGTCGACCTATATGCGGCAAGTCGCCCTTATCGTGATCCTCGCTCACTGCGGCAGCTTCGTACCGGCGGAGAAAGCCGTCATCGGTCCCATCGATCGCATCTTCACCCGTATCGGAGCCGCGGATGACCTTGCCGGTGGCCGTTCCACCTTCATGGTGGAAATGGCCGAGACGGCCAACATCTTGAACAACGCCACCGGTTTGAGCCTGGTACTCATGGACGAGGTCGGTCGAGGCACCAGCACGTTCGACGGAATGGCGTTGGCCTGGGCCAGCGCCGAGTTTTTGTTAAGCCAAACCCGTTCGCTCACCCTTTTCGCCACCCACTATTTCGAGATGACCCTCCTGGCCGCCGATCATCCAGGGCTTGCGAATGTTCATCTCGACGCCGTCGAACACGGGGACAAGATCCTGTTCACCCACACCGTGAGAGAGGGCCCCGCGAGCCAAAGCTACGGGCTGCAAGTAGCGGCCTTAGCGGGTGTGCCGCAGGAGGTGATACGCGAGGCCAAGAAACGCCTGCTGTCGCTGGAGTATGACCAGGCCATCACAGACCGATCGACCCAAAGCGCCCAGTTTGGCCTGTTCCAAACCCGCCTCTGCGATCCCTTAAAGGAAGCCGTCGAGCACCTCGACCCGGACCAGCTTACCCCGCGACAGGCGCTGGAGGCCCTCTACCACCTAAAGGCTTTGGTGAAATAACATCTTAAGGCCGCCTGCGCGAAGGTCCAGCAATAGCCCCGACCCAGCGCCGGGCGCAATTGAACTGGGGCGCGCGGCCAGAGTCACGGCGTGGATACAATCCTAAGGACTTTTGCGTTTCTTGTAGTCTTGTAGTCTAAGCATATAGTTACCTGAGCGCGTTCACACTTTTACCACCGCATGTCCGAATAACGATGTCGCATCACTCTGAAAAAGCAAAGGTTTATACTACGGCGACAGGCGGTCAATATGTGAAGCTCAAGGAGCTGTGGGAAACGACGAAGTTCCGAGACCAGATCGATAGAATGGCGAAGATCCCGACCGCCGGGCGGCGCCAACCGAGTACGGCCGAGCAGACCACACCCGGACGGAATAAATCATAATCAAGCCGCTGCGTGGAGTTAAACCTCCTCCTGTTGCCCCTAATCGGGGGCTATCACTTCGTCACCACCTGGAACGCCACTCGATACCCATCATTGAGAGAGAGCGGCCAGAGGCTTGTTTTCCGCTCAGCATTTGTCGGCGTTTGGTTTGCGGTCGTTGCAAGGATCTGCATTGAAGTCCTAAACCGATGTTGTGCGGCGGTTGGCACTACTTGGAAAATGCTGGTGCCCTTTGATTACTTGGGTACCGCTAGCCTGGCGTTCCTTACTGCAATCGTATTACCCCATGTGCTAAATCTCGCCAGTGATCGGGAATGGCGCTATAGGCCGAACTGGTTACTTTGCAGGGATGAAGCAGTTAGGCGAGCAGTACGGGACACTAACGATAACTTGGAACAACTGCTTTTGCAGGCAATGGAAGAATCCGTTCAGGTCGAAGTAACACTCAAAAGCCAGAAAGTTTATATCGGTTCCGTGTTACACAACATCAATCCGGCGCATCCTCGAAAGTGGGTATTACTGTTGCCAATAATGAGCGGGTATAGAACACCGGATCGGATGAAGATCGAGCTAACAACAAATTACGCACCTGTGTACAAAAAGATGCAGGACGGCGATCCCTTGCTTGCGCACCTGGAACGCGAACACTTCAACGTCTGCATTCCAATGGACGAAATTCAGTCCGCGCGAATTTTCGATATCAACGCCTATGAGAAATTTCAACGACCAAGCGATTCCGCTAACTCCATAGCAATCGCTGATCTGGCTGATTGACCGCTCACCCCCTCACCTCAATGGTCCGGCCGCTACTTTCTCTGCCGTCGTGGCGGTGAGGGCACCGGGTGAGGTCTTATCTAGGTGACAACAACGCCACTTGACGAGGTTTCGGGATTTCTTTTGCCGCCTTCCTCTCTCCCCGGCTGAGGTCAGGATATCGCGCCTGTTCCGTGCCCTTACGGCGGCTGAAGGGTTCAAACAACTGATCCACGCCACACCGCCATCACCAAACCCGATCATACCGTCGATCGCGAGTCGGTAAACTCCCACAAGATGCCGCAACGAGCGCAGCGGCGCATTAGCCCTCGCTTAATGGCTAAACTAGGAATAGCCATTTCCGCGTTGGGGGCGATGACATTGATAGGCATCGACGTCGGCTGCACCCGGTTTCAAGCAAGACGACACGCACCCTGTCGTGTGTGTCAGCCTTGAAGATGCCCAATCCTATGCCCGTTGGCTGAGTGACAAGACCGGCGAACGCTATCGGTTGCCCACCGAAGCCGAGTGGGAATACGCGGCGCGGGCGGGGACGGAGACGATTCGCTATTGGGGTAACGACGCGAACGAGGCGTGCCGTTATGGCAATGTCGCGGACCAGGCGATAAAAAAAGAATTTCCAGATTGGACAGGTCACTCCACGGCGCTTGACGCTGGGCGAGCGCCTGAAGGCGGGCGTCTTGACGGACCATCGACGCTGGCCCAATGCCTTCTTCGCGGACGCAGGGTGTTTGCCCTACATACGGCCTGGCTCGCCGCGAAACACTCCCGATGAATGTGTAGCCTGTATGCAGCGTAGCGAAATACGGGACGGTGTATGCCACCCAATCCCTGTATTCCATTGCATAGCATTCGCGGTACGATTGCCCGCCGAACAAGAAAAGGGGCCGCTATGAGCGGGGAGCGAAAAACATACAAGGTCTTCATCTCCAGCACCTATCTCGACAACGCCGAGCGGCGCAAGATCGTTGAGGATGCTGTGCTACGTGCGGACATGCAGCCGGTAGGCATGGAGCGATTCACGGCCAGCGTGCATCCCACGGTTGAGGAATGCGAACGCCAGGCGCGGGAGTGCGATATCTATGTCGGCATCATCGCCCATCGCTACGGTTGGATCCCCGAGGGCAAGGCCGTCTCCATCACCGAGATCGAATACGATGCGGCGAAGTCAGCCCAGCGACCGTCCTTGATGTTTCAGATCGATAGGTCGGTCCCCATCCACATGGAAAGGGATTTTGACGAAATGCCAGGGCGTTGGGCAAAGCAAGAGAAGCTCGATGCGTTCAGGGCAAAGTACGGCAAGGACCAAATGCCTGCCGCACCATTCACCGATACCACTCTGGGCGCAAAGGTATTGCACGCACTAATCGAGTGGCGCGACGAACACGAAGGCAAGAAACCCGAGACCGATGGCGCCAAGACTTGCACCCTCGGCACCACCCAAGGGATCGACCACTACTGCACGGCCGCCGAATCCCAACATGCCTCCCTTCCGTTCGCCGGTTTCAAAACCAAGCTCCGGGTGCCTATCGATCTCAAAGATCTCTATGTGCCGCTGCAAGCCATGGTCGATCTACGCGGCACGGGCGAGAGCGTCTTCGCCGACGCCAGCGAGGCGGAGACGAAATTGCGCGAGCACGGCGCGCAAGACCTCCTCCTGATTGAGGCGTTTCGAGAAGCATCCCAACGTAAGCGTCGCGGTCTCGTCATCCTCGGCGATCCCGGCTCGGGCAAGACCATGCACTCAAGCGTTTATTGCTGGCCTGCTTGCGACAGGCACCGGAGCGTATGGGACTGCCCGCCGACACCGTGCCGGTCTTCCTGCCGCTGCGCGAGTTGGAGGACTTGTCCAAGGGTATAGACACTTTTATCGAGCAAACCCTCGACGATCCGCACCTGCAAATGACTGCGGGCTTCGGCGCGCGCCTACTCAATCGCGGCCACTTATTGTTACTCTTCGATGGGCTTGATGAAGTCAGCAATCCCAAGGAACGCGCCAAGGTGGCCCGGTGGCTAGAACAAGCCGCCCACGCCCGGCCGACCTGCACCTTCGTCGTGACCTGCCGTTTCGCCGGTTACGATCCCAAGACCCGGCTCGGTCCAGAATTCCTCGAACTGCACCTGCGCCCGCTAGACCGCGAGCAGTCCGAAACCTTTATCCGCAATTGGTACCGCGCGGTTGAAACCGGCCTGGCGCCTGATCCGGTCCAAGGGGCCATCACCGCCCAACAACGGGCCGATGACCTCATCGAGCGCCTGCGGGCGCCCGACTTCCGCTCCGCCCGCATGGTCGAGATGACCCGCAATCCCTTACTGCTTGCCAACCTCTGTCTCGTGCACCGCGACCGCGGCGCGTTGCCCCGCGGCCGGCATCAACTCTACGACGAATGCATCGAGGTGCTCTTGGAGCGCTGGCGGGAGGGTAAGGAAATGAGCGTGAATGTCTCGGCCGAGGTGGGGCGGCGTGTATTGCAACCGGCCGCTTTATGGATGCACTCGGAAGAAGGCCGCACCCGCGCAAGCGCGCAAGAATTAGCGCCGGTGCTGGAGCCTACGCTGAATACCGTTCAGTGGCGCGACCGAGATGTCGGCGAATTTCTGCACACGGTGTGCGATGAGAGCGGGCTGCTGACCGGCTGGGGTCCGGACCACTATGGGTTCATGCACCTGGGTTTTCAAGAATATCTCGCCGCCAGCGAATTGCGTCGGCTCGCCTTTGAGGGCGACAAAGACGCGGTGCTCAAAGACCTCGCGAGTCACTATGGCGAGAGCTGGTGGCAGGAAGTGATCCTCATGCTCTTGGCCCAAGGCAATCCCTCGCTGTTTACGCCGTTCATGCGGCAGGCCCTTCGCCACGCGCGACTTGGGGAAGCGATCGAACTCTTGAGCCTCATCCTCGAAGAAGCGGCCGAGGTCTCGGTGACGCCCTTTGTTGAATTACTGCAACAGCCGCCCGGCGAGGACCCGGGCCATTGGACGAGACAGCTCAAGGCCTTACATCTCCTGGAGCAGCTCAGGGCCGACGCGGAGCTTAACACCCTAGTGAAATCATTACGCCAACATCCGCTTGATGAGGTGCAGGCTCTGGCGCAAGCTCGTGCACAGGCCGTGATACGGCCTACGCGCATCACCCAACAGGGTGGTGTGGAGTTGGTACTGATTCCTGCGGGCACGTTTCATATGGGCTCGCCGGCCTCTGATGCCGAAGGATACAAACATGAGCGCCCCGAGCATAAGGTTCAGGTACCGGCCTTTTATCTCGGGCGCCACCCGGTCACTAACGAAGAATACGGGCGGTTCTTGAAAGCCAATCCGGATGTGGAAGACCCGCGCTACTGGGGCGACCGGCAATTCAACCAAGCGCGGCAACCGGTGGTGAGCGTGTCCTGGCAGGACGCGCAACGGTTCGCGCAATGGGCGGGTGGACGGCTGCCGACCGAGGCCGAATGGGAATACGCCACACGGGCGGGGACGGCGACGCGCTACTGGTGGGGTGATGAGCTTGGGAAGAACAACGCCAACTGCGCCGGCTGCGGCAGCCCGTGGGACGGTAAGCAGACGGCGCCGGTGGGTTCGTTCCAGCCGAACGTCTTTGGCTTGCACGATATGCTCGGTAATGTGTGGGAATGGGTCCAGGACTGTTGGCATGAGAGCTACAAAGGTGCGCCCACGGATGGTTCGGCCTGGGGAAAGCAACAAGGTGGTGATTGCGCCCGGCGTGTGATCCGTGGCGGCTCCTGAAGCGACAGACCGATGCATGTACGTTCGGCCGACCGTGACTGTTACGCGCCAGGCCTCCGGTATTTCCTCATTGGTTTTCGTCTGGCTCAGGACAATTGACCTTTGTTCTTTGTGCTTTTACTCTTTGCTTTTTTCGCGCGAGCGGGGAAGGCCGCCCCGTCGGTCCTTAAATATAGAGGGCCTGCCAATGCTAATCGACCTCTATTCATAATGGCTCCACATCCGGATCACTTTAACGACCCGGTCCTCTTCCAGCACTTGATATACAAGTCGATGCTGAAGGTTGATCCTGCGGGAGTAAGCACCTGTCAGGTCCCCGACCAATTTTTCGCTGGGCGGTGGATTCTGAAAAGGATTTTCTCTAAGCAGATCCAATAGAGCTTCCGCCTTGGGCCGTAACCCAGACGCGGCCAATTTCTTGGTGTCTTTTTGGGCTTGCTTAGTAAAGACGAGTTGCCATTTCACCAATCGAGGCCCTTCGCGCATTCCTCGATAGGCGTATTCAACCCTTCGCGAATGGACTCTCTCATGCCAGGGATGGACAATAAATACAATGTCTCCTGGATAGCGCGCCAGTCCTCCTCGGAAATAAGAACGGCATTCGAGCGCTTGCCAGTGATGAGAATGGGCGTGTGGGTGGAAGTCGCTTCATCTATCAAACGATAGAGCTTCGACCTCGCTTCACTGGCTGTAAGTGTCGTCATCGGCCGTTCCTCGGGTAGCTTGGATTAAATCGTCAATATAGTACGCTATGACGTACGTTAGCTCTACTGGGCCTCAGCACTAGCGGCCTCTGAAGGCGCCTCAGAGCTTGTGAAAAAATCGTCGCGAGCGAAGGGAGATTGCGTTCCGCCGGAGCGCAGGAACGTTTCGGCGGGAGCGAAACGGAGCGCAAGCCCCGCAGGGCGAGTCTCAAGGATGAGACGAGCAACCGGAGTGCATATTGAAATACATGAGGATTCCGAGCACCGCCGGAACGCGAGATCCCGAGCGCAGCAGATTCACAAGCTTTCAGGCTCTCAGTCCGAAAATCTATCCACCAGTTCCCTGAGCCTGTCCTTCGCCCCCTGGATAATGGATGCGCCGTCTCCCACGAGGAGCGTATCGAAGTCTAGGTCAAGCAATTTCCGCACGCTTCGCCTCAACCCCACCGCGTCATCCATGACCTGCTCTCGGAGCAGGCCACAGCGGCCGGGCGGACTGCCGATCACCGCGTCTCCGACGATGAGGAGCCGACGCGCCCGCCAATAGAATGCGACCTCACCCGGCGACTTGCCCGGAACGCCGATCACCTCGAGCGGACCGATTTGTTCGCCAACCCGCAACGCCTCATCGATCTCGGCCCCCTGGCTGCGGGCGTGGTGCGCATCATCCGGGTGGATGGCCGTTTTTGCCCCGCTGCGCAGCCGAACCAGGTTGGCGGCACGCGAGTGGTTGCGGTTGGTGAGCAGGATCCGGCCCACTCCGAGCCCAACGATCGACTCCAGGTCTTCTTCGCTCGGCTTAACCGGGTCGATGCAAAGGTTACCCCCCGGGTGGCGAATCAGATGGCCGTTGAAATCGTAGCCGTGGGGCTCGGAAAACCAGGACCAGATGAGGATGTCGCTCGCGATTTCTTGCATGGCAAATCTCCTTTCCGAGATGCTTTATTTGATAAGAATTCCTGGGTTGGCGATCGGTTCCACGGATCCTTACTCGCTGAACTGCTCTTCGTTCAGAAGAGTCTATTCGATCGCTTAGCTCACTCTAGAAAGCGGGTATTGCGTCCGCTGCCGACCAGTGGTGACGAGCAAAGGATTATGGCAGAGAGCTCTCACGCTTGAATAATACGCCTTGCCGCCTACCGGTTATCGATATCCACCCGTTGAGCGCGCCCAACGAGGACCGAGACCGCGTGGCCGCCCAGATCGGGCAAGCCTGCCGGGAGCAGGGGTTCTTCTATATCATCGGCCATGGAATAGACGGATCGCTGCAGCAGTGCTTGGAGCGATTGAGCCGAGAATTCTTCGCGCAAGATATCGAGAAGAAACTTGAGATCCGCATGGCCTTGGGCGGCCGGGCGTGGAGAGGGTACTTCCCTGTGGGCGGGGAGCTGACCTCGGGCCAGCCCGATCGCAAGGAGGGTCTCTACTTCGGCGCCGAGCTTGAGGACGATCATCCGCTCGTCGTGGCCGGCACGCCGATGCACGGCCGCAACCTCTTTCCCGCCCAGATCCCGCTCTTACGCCAGACCGTGCTCGACTATATGGCGGCTATGACAGCCCTCGGCCATCGCCTCATGGAGGGCATCGCCTTGAGCCTGGGCCTTTCGGCGCATTACTTTGCCGATCGCCACACCCAAGACCCGCTGATCCTGTTTCGCATCTTCCACTACCCCGCGATGACCCCACCGCCTGCAGATAAACCACGCTGGGGGGTGGGCGAACACACGGACTACGGGGTCCTCACCATCCTGAAGCAGGACGATGCGGGGGGCTTGGAAGTAAAATCGCCATTCGGCTGGATAGCGGCGCCACCCATTCCGGGCACCTTTCTCTGCAACATCGGGGACATGCTGGATCGGATAACGGGAGGGCGCTACCGATCGACCCTCCACCGGGTCCAAAGCCCAACACGGCGCGACCGGCTCTCATTCCCGTTTTTCTTCGATCCCAACTTCAACGCCGAAGTGCAGCCCATCGAACCGAGTGGGATAGCAGGAGACGACAAGCACGAGCGCTGGGATGGGATGAGCCTGCACGAGCTCTCCGGGACCTACGGCGAGTACCTGCTCGCCAAGGTATCCAAGGTCTTCCCGCAGCTGCGGCGGGCGGTAGCCGGCAGCAGCCCAGGTGGCGCAGCATAGCGATCGCCTTCTTCAGTGCCCAAGCGGGCGGAACGATTGCCTCTGTGCTCCACCGAGTTGGTGCCTCGTCGTTCTCGCCGTAAGATCCTAAAAGCACGCTCTCATCGCTTGGGTAATGGCAGAACACATTCTCTTTCTCACCGGGAAGCTCGCCGAGAAAAGCCTGCACCGCGTGCTGGCCGGGATGCAAGTGCTGGAGTTTACCTACGAGGTGAGGCAGCTGGGGTTGAGCGTCGCGGCGCTCATGACCGCGGATCTCATCCGGCGCAGGCTTGACGATGTGGGACAAGCGAACCGCATCGTGCTGCCAGGACGCTGTCGAGGGGATATCGATGCGTTGAGCCATCACTTCGGGGTACGCTTCGAACGGGGACCGGAGGAGCTCAAGGATTTGCCTGGCTATTTTGGCAAAGAAAACAAGCAAAGGGATCTGAGCCTGCATGATGTCACCCTCTTCGCCGAGATCGTCGATGCCCCGCGCATAGGTATAGAGGCCATCATCGAGCGCGCCACCCGATACGCCAAAGACGGGGCGGATGTGATCGATGTCGGCTGCCTTCCGGATACCCCTTTTCCGCACCTTGAAGAAACGGTGCGAGCCCTGAAGCAGGCGGGATTCCAGGTGAGCCTGGACTCGACCCAAGAAGAGGAGCTGCTGCGTGGGGGCAGGGCGGGCGCGGATTATTTGCTCAGCCTGAACGAAGAGACGCTTTGGATCGCGGATGAAGTCGCTGCCACCCCGGTGCTGATCAGCGCCGCGCCCGCTGAAATCGAGACCCTGTACCGCAACATCGAGGCAATGGAAAAGAAGGGCCGCGCGTACTATGCCGACCCCATCTTGGAGCCCATCCACTTTGGGTTCACCGATTCCCTGCTGCGCTATCATGCGCTGCGGGCGCGGTTCCCTCAAGCTGCCATCATGATGGGCGTGGGTAACCTCACCGAGCTTACCCACGCGGATACCGCGGGCATCAACGCGATCCTGATGGGCATCGTCTCGGAGCTGCGGGTAACCAGCATCCTCACCACCGAGGTGAGTGAGCATTGCCGCAGCGCCGTCCGCGAGGCCGAGCTCGCGCGGCGCATCCTGTACGCCGCGCGCGACGAAAACATGCCCCCCCAACATATCGATCCAGGTCTGATGGCCTTGCACGAGCGAAAGCCCTTCCCCTATGAGCCCGATGAGATCCAGGAGATGGCGCAAGCGATCAAGGACAAGAACTTCCGCATCCAGGTGAGCCGGGCCGGGATCCACATTTACAACAGTGAAGGATTGCACACGGCCCAAGATCCCTACGATCTCTTTTCCCACCTCGATGTGGAGGAGGATGGCCCGCATGCGTTTTATCTGGGGCTCGAGCTTGCGCGCGCGCAGATCGCCTGGCAGCTCGGCAAACGCTACCAACAGGACGAAGAGCTCGAGTGGGGGTGCATGGTAGAAAAAACCGAGCGGGATCTGAGCCGCTTCGCCCTCGAACGGAGCACCTTGAAAGCGCGCCGCCGGTTCCGGCATCGCCCCTCGGGGAAGTAGACACGTGAGCAGCATCGTCGCGGAGCCCTAGTAATGGCACTCCTTCCCGTTGTGAGCGAAGAGGAAATCATCCGGCTAGCGGTAGAGTTGGGCACGCGGCTTAAGGAGCGGCAGCTTAAGCTCGCCACGGCCGAATCCTGCACCGGTGGCTGGCTGGGACAGGCCATCACCTCTGTGAGCGGAAGCTCGCAATGGTATGAACGAGGCTTTATCACCTATTCCAACGCAGCCAAGCAGGAGATGCTGGGGGTGCGGATTGAGACCATCACAAGAGCTGGCGCGGTAAGCGAGCAGGCGGCACGCGAGATGGCCGAAGGGGCGCTCGCCCGCAGCCGTGCGGATATCGGGATCGCCGTAACCGGGATCGCCGGGCCAGAGGGTGGCAGTGCAACGAAACCTATCGGCACGGTGTGGTTCGCCATGGCGCAAAAACAACAGCTGACGCTGGCCGCGAAAAAACACTTTGGTGGCGACCGGGCGCAGATCCGCTCGCAATGCGTGATATACGCTTTGGCGATGTTAAACAAACGGCTGCTATCGTAGGAGACCGCTCGCCAAGGGCACCGATCGCACGCTCTACCGATGGCACGCGATGTCACCCAGCGGATGTTTTTCGCCCTGTGGCCGGATCAGGAGGTGCGAGCGGCCATCACTTCATTCGCCTCGGCATTACCCCTGCACGGCGCGCGGCCGATCCCCCCTCAGAATCTTCATGCCACCTTGGTTTTTCTCGGCGGCATCACCCGTGAGACCCGCCATGCCCTCGAGTGTGCCGTCGATGGCTTGTGTAGGCGGCCGTTTGCACTGGCATTAGACGCCCACGGCTGGTGGCGCAGACCCCAGATGCTCTGGGTAGGCGCCTCAACGGTGCCCCCAGAGCTGGTGCAACTGGTCGCTGGTCTTAACTCGGCCGCCGCGGAGCTGGGCTTGAAAACCGATCCCAGACCCTATCAACCGCATGTAACCATCGCCCGTAAGGCGAGACAACCCGCCGAAATGAGCGCTTTCCAGCCTATCGCTTGGACGGTGGCGGATTTTTGTCTCGTCGAGTCCGTTGCCGGCGCGGGCGGTGTGGCCTATTGCGTGCGCCGGAGCTGGTCCCTCACCACCTGATGCGGACATGCCTCTGTAGCGCTAAGCTTTGTGGTAACCTTTGGCTATTTCTCGGAATGGGGGATGCTAAGCGAATTATATAGTTGAGGGGAAACAAGATGCATGAGGAAAAAAGACGGGCGTTAAGCGCGGCGCTGAGCCAGATCGAACGACAGTTTGGTAAAGGCTCAGTGATGCGCATGGGCGATGTGGGGGCGGTCCGGGATGTGGACACCATCCCCTCCGGCTCTCTCGCCCTGGATATCGCGCTTGGGGTGGGGGGGCTGCCGCGCGGGCGCGTGATGGAGATCTACGGTCCGGAGTCATCGGGCAAGACCACCATGGCATTGCACGCGATCGCGGAGATGCAAAAGGCTGGCGGCACCGGTGCTTTTATCGATGCCGAACATGCGTTGGATCCGGTATATGCGGCGAAGCTTGGGGTCAACGTAGACGAGCTACTACTGTCGCAACCCGATACCGGTGAACAGGCCCTCGAAATCACCGATATGCTGGTTCGTTCCGGGGCGGTCGATGTGATCGTCATCGACTCGGTCGCAGCTTTAACGCCAAAAGCGGAGATCGAAGGCGAGATGGGAGACACCCACATGGGATTGCAGGCGCGTTTGATGTCGCAGGCGCTGCGCAAGCTCACAGCCAACATCAAGCGTGTCAACGCCCTGATGATATTTATCAATCAGATCCGCATGAGGATCGGCGTGATGTTCGGAAACCCCGAAACCACCCCGGGGGGCAATGCTTTGAAATTCTACGCCTCGGTGCGGCTAGACATACGGCGCATCGGTGCCATCAAGAGCGGGGAGGAGGTCATCGGCAACGAAACACGTGTGAAAGTGCTAAAGAACAAGGTGGCGCCTCCGTTCAAAGAAGCGCTGTTCGATATTTTGTATGGTGAAGGCGTCTCGCGCGAGAGCGAGCTTATTAATCTCGGGATCCAGTACAGTGTGATCGAGAAGACCGGGGCTTGGTATAGCTACCAGGGGAATCGCTTGGGCCAGGGCAAAGATAACGTGCGTACGTTTTTGAAGGCTAACCCCAGCGTGCGCAACGCCCTAGAGGCCGAGATCCGTGCCAAAGCGTTGCCTAGCCCAAAGCAAGCGACGTCCGGGGAGACCCGGGAGGCCGGAGCCTGAGCGAGATCTACCGCGCTTGCTTCCGGGCCGCCCTTGCACTCCTGGCCCAGCGCGAGCACTCCCGCCTCGAGGTCCAGAGCAAGCTCTTGGCACGAGGATTCGCCCACGAGATCGCCGTCCAAGTAGTGGCGCAGCTTGAAGAGCAAGGCATTTTGAGTGAGAAACGCTATGTGGAGACCTTTGTCTATCAACGGGTCAACAAGGGGCAAGGACCGTTGAAGATCATTCAGCAACTGCGCGAGCGTGGTCTGAAAGAAGGCATGGTCGCCGAGTATGTGGCGATCGGTTCCCGCGAATGGTTGCAGCGGGCCGCCGAGGTGCGCGCCAAGCGTTTTGGCGCAGAGCTGCCCCACGAGGCGCGGGAAAGAGCGCGCCAATCCCGGTTTTTGCAATCTCGCGGCTTCACCACAGAGCAGATAAAGCGGGTGCTGCGTCCCAGCGACGAATTGCTATGAGCAGCAGCGCAGAGCTTCGCGAGCTCTTCCTCGATTTTTTTAAGAAGCACGATCACCGGCTCGTGCCGAGTAGCCCGCTGGTCCCGGCGAATGATCCAACCCTGCTCTTTACCAACGCCGGTATGGTGCAATTCAAAGACGTCTTTCTCGGCAACGAAGACCGGCCATACAAACGGGCGGCCTCCAGCCAATGTTGTGTGCGGGCAGGCGGTAAACATAATGACCTCGAGAACGTGGGCTATACCGCACGTCACCATACCTTCTTCGAGATGCTGGGCAATTTCAGTTTCGGGGATTACTTCAAACGGGAAACCATAGGCTATGCCTGGGAGTTTCTAACGGACACCCTTGAGTTGCCCCGGGATCGACTTTGGGTGTCGGTATTCAAAGACGACCATGAGACCGCCTCTATTTGGCGCGAGAAGATCGGCGTGGCGGTGGATCGCATCGCACGTTGCGGGGAGGCGGACAACTTTTGGACCATGGGGGCCACGGGCCCTTGTGGACCGTGCACCGAGATCTACTACGATCACGGCCCACAACTGCCGGGTAGTCCGCCCGGCGGCAGGGGACAGCAAGGCGATCGCTACGTGGAGATCTGGAACCTCGTGTTCACCCAGTATGACCGGGACGCCGAGGGTAAGTTGACACCCATACCCCGGCCTGGCGTCGACACAGGGATGGGTCTAGAGCGCATCGCCGCCGTCATGCAGGGCGTGCACAACAACTATGAGATCGACAGCTTTCAGCATTTGATCAAGACGATCGCGGCTTTTTGCGGCGGCAAAGACTTAAACCAAACCTCGCTACAGGTGATCGCCGATCACATTCGATCTTGCGCATTCATCATCGCGGAAGGTGTCATGCCTTCGAACGAAGGCCGCGGTTATGTGTTGCGGCGCATTATCCGCCGGGCCATTCGCCACGGACATAAGCTGGGCTTAGGTGAGCCTTTTTTCTATCGGCTCGTCGCTGTGCTAGGCCATGACATGGGACAGGCCTATCCGCACCTCGTGCGGGCGCAAGCGATGGTGGAGCGGGTGCTGCGGCAAGAAGAAGTGCGATTCGCAGAGACCCTGGATCAGGGGCTGAAGGTTTTGGATCAGGCGATAGGCAAACTAAGCGGCCGCACCATTCCTGGACAAATCGTGTTTCAGCTATACGACACCTTTGGCTTTCCAGTCGATCTCACGGCGGACATCGCACGCGAGCGCGCGCTTAACCTCGACATGCCAGGGTTTGAACAAGCGATGCAAGAACAACGCGCGCGCGCGCGTGCGGCAAGCCAGTTTCATGTGGCGGTGGGCGCCGCGTCGTTGCCCAAGCTCTCGCAAAAAGACGCGCCAGAGAAAACAGCGTTCTGCGGCTATGATTCCTTGAAAAAACGAACGCTCATCACCCATTTGTTCATCGACGGAGAGGCGGTCGATGTCGTTGAGACAGGGCAGAGCGGGGTTCTGGTGTTACGCGAAACCCCATTCTATGCAGAGTCCGGTGGCCAGGTAGGCGACATAGGAATCATTCGAGCACGGAAAGGTGCCTTTGTGGTGAGTGATACCCAGAAGCGTGCAGGCGTGCATCTGCACCTGGGGATGGCTACGATGGGGGAGCTGCGCGCCGGGGACCCGGTGCAAGCCATGGTTGACGGTGAAGTTCGCGCGGCGACGGTGTTGAACCACTCGGCAACGCATCTCCTGCACGCCGCCCTACGGCGCGTGTTGGGTGGGCACGTCGTGCAAAAGGGCTCATTGGTGGCTCCCGACCGATTGCGTTTCGACTTCTCCCATGGCGAACCGGTGTCGCCCCAACAACTGCGGGAAATCGAGTCTTTGGTGAATCAGGAGATCCGGGGAAATCACCCGGCTAGAGCCCAAACCATGCCCATGGAGAACGCGCTTCAGAGCGGCGCGTTGGCGCTGTTCGGCGAAAAATACGAGGAGTCGGTGCGGGTGTTGCGCCTGGGGGATTTTTCCATAGAACTTTGTGGTGGCACGCATGTCAAGCGCACCGGTGACATCGGCTTGTTTAAGATCCTATCGGAGTCCGGCGTCGCATCGGGGATCCGCCGCATTGAAGCGCTCACGGGGAAAGCGGGGCTCGAATGGATGGAACAAGCGGAGATCCGACTCGGGGATATCGCCGCTCACGTGAAGGCCTCGCGCGAGGAGGTCGCAGAAAAAGTGCGCCAGCTTGTGCAACGTGCGCGCTTACAAGAGAAAGAACTACAAATGCTCAAGAGCAAGCTTTCCAGTCAAAAAGGAACCGATCTCTGTGAGCAGGCGGTCGAGATCGGGGGTGTCAAGGTGCTCGCCGCCCGGATTGAACGAGCCGATGTGGGAGAGTTGCGGAACACCGTCGATCAACTGCGGGACAAACTCGGCACCGCAGCGGTCGTACTAGCGACAGTCGATGATTCCAAAGTGCGGCTCATCGCTGGGGTCACGAAAAACGCAACGACCAAACTTAGCGCGAGCGAGCTGGTAAACTACGTCGCGGCCCAAGTGGGTGGCAAAGGAGGAGGCCGGGAAGATCTGGCACAAGCCGGAGGCACTGATCCCAGCAAGCTCACGAGCGCTTTGGCTGGGGTTGCGGATTGGGTCAAGCACCGACTCGAGAGTTAGCTCTGGATGATAATGCCGAGTCCCTTTCAACGCTTCTATCGCTACCTAACGTAGTCGCTTCTCATCGTTCTCACATGGCGCTTCTGGTGCAAAAGTATGGGGGCACATCGGTGGGCAGCGTTGAGCGCATCAAAGCCGTTGCCCAACGGCTGTTAAAAACCCGCCACGGTGGCCACCAGCTGGTGGTGGTGGTATCGGCCATGAGCGGAGAAACGGACCGCCTGCTGAGTTTGGCCAGAGGGATAAGCGCACATCCCAATGGGCGCGAGCTAGATGTGCTGCTGGCAACGGGGGAGCAGGTGACGATTGCGCTATTGTGCATGGCTTTGGAGACTCTTGGATGTCCGGCGCGGTCCTATCTGGCTTCGCAAGTTAAGATCAGCACCGACGGCACGTATAACAAAGCACGCATCCTAAGCATTGACAGTGGCCCTATCCGCGAAGCTCTCCAGGCCGGCAAAGTCGTGGTAGTCGCTGGCTTTCAGGGGGTCGATGTCGAGGGCAATATCACAACGCTGGGTCGCGGAGGCTCTGACACTACAGCGGTCGCTCTCGCTGCGGCGCTGAAAGCCGAGGAGTGCCAAATTTATACGGACGTGGACGGGGTTTATACCACCGATCCGAAGATCGTTCCCGAGGCCCGTCGGCTCGCTCAGATCACCTACGAAGAGATGCTGGAGATGGCAAGCCTTGGCGCTAAAGTGCTTCAGATCCGATCGGTGGAATTTGCCAGTAAGTACGGGGTTCCAGTGAGGGTGCTGTCTTCCTTCGCAGAGGGCGAAGGCACACTGATAAAACCTGAGGACGATACCATGGAACAAGTTCTAATTTCGGGGGTTACCGCCAACCGCGATGAAGCCAAGGTCACGCTAGTCGGCGTCCCGGACAAGCCGGGCATTGCCAGCGCGATCCTTGGCCCGATAGCGCAGTGCAACATCGAAGTCGATATGATCGTGCAGAACATCGGCTCCGATGGAACGACGGACTTCACGTTCACGGTACACCGTAACGACTACCAGC
>Ga0187893_10004051_pt1 | contig 28498 bp, 26 predicted proteins | sample MA1701074metaG_FD_139574 | JGI IMG/M metagenome (GOLD analysis project Ga0187893, IMG submission 139574) | White microbial mat communities from a basaltic lava cave in the Kipuka Kanohina Cave System on the Island of Hawaii, USA - MA170107-4 metaG ...
AGCGTCTGGAGCATGTAGTCCCGGGCGATCACCTCGCGGGTGAAGTCCACTGCGATGACGCGCGGCATGAGGTGCGCGATCGGGGCGAGGTACGGCACGCTGGCGTACTCGTTGCGCATCAACGATGGTGCATGACACGACCGGCCGGGTATGCATCGTGAACCGCGAACGACATTCCGATCACGGCAGCCTCGTCGAGCCATACCCGATCGCCGTTTCCCCTGCGCTCGCGCTTCGCCATCATCTCAGCGCTGACCGGCTTCTTGACCGGGCGATCACTCGCGCGTTGACCCGCCGGTGGCGTTACACCGCCGACACCCTATGGCCACGCGTGTACCGACTGACCGAACGCGCGGCTGCAACCTTCACCATGTTCGGCCTGACGATCGACTACCCACCGAGCGCTTTGCACGTGCTTCACCCGCGCGCTCTCCGACCAGACGCGGACCCGGTTGCGGCGCTTGGCACTCTGCTCACGACAACCATCGGACGGCTGCCAGTACTCGCCGGACAGACGGGCATTGAATTGTCGGGCGGCGCAGACTCGGCCAATGTCGCCCTTACTGTCGCCAGCCTCCACGATGACCAAGCCCACAGCTACGCGGTTCTATTGGACGGAGCCATCGGCCGGCAGCAGCAGAAGCGTCGCGCCGAGATCGTCGGCGCGCTCGGCTTCCGTGACACCACGATCCGCGCAGCCGAGCACCTGCCGCTTATGCCCGAAGGTCCCCGCGTAGGCCCTCATGACCCGACCGGCGAGATGTACCTCGAGATGTTCGAGGCAGCCCGCGCAGCGATCGCTGACGCGGGAGTACGAGTGGTGTTCACCGGGTACGGTGGCGACGAGAACCTGTCGCGCCGACCTGCGGAGCGGGCTGCTGAAGGCGCCGAGATCCAGCCGGGCGAGGGCGAGATGCCCTGGCTCGGTCCCCGCACCATTGCGGCGCTGCGGGAGATCGATGCCAACCTCACCCCTGCGGCACTGAGCCCGATACCCACGCTTATGGCACACGCCGTCCGCAATCAGCGGTTCCTGCGCTATGGCATCTGGCCAGTCAGCCCACTAGCTGACCCTCTGATCACGTGGTTCGGGAAATCCCTCCCAGTCCAGTGGAGACGAGGCAAGCGGCTGCTGCGTGACCGGCTACGCCGTGCTGGGTTCAGCGAGGTCGTCGCCACCCCACCCAAGCCCGAGGTATTCAGCAGCAATATGCAGTCGGGACTACGCCGCTACGGGCTGGGGCATATGCAGCGGATGTTGGATGACTCGCTCCTGGTCGATACTGGATACGTTGACCGGACTACGCTCGCTGCCGCCTACCGGCAATTCGCCGCGGGAGGGGAGATTCCCGATCTACTATACGAAACCGTTGCGGTGGAGCAGGGATTACGCAGCTTATGCTGAACAGCGACCGCTCAGTCACGGCGGCCTTTGGAGGCGGATACGACATTGGAGCAGGAACTCGCGCGGTCAAACATCAGCTACCGCAACCCTCGACTCTACGACGAACTGCAGGCCGACAATGCGGCGACCGCATTGTGCACAGCACTGATCGAAGCCTATGGGCCAAGCGGCGCGCAGACCGTCCTAGACCTTGGATGCGGCACCGGTCAAGCTCTAGGGCACCTAGCAAGGCGGTTCACGTATGTAGGGATCGACGTGCAACCGCTCCTGATCGACTACGGCCGGCAAGTCCGTCCTACGCTTGATCTTCAAGTGGGCGACCTGCGTGAGACCCGGCTCGGTCGCAGCGTGGACGCAATTATCTGCGTAGGCAACGTTCTCGCCTACCTGCACACCACCGCCGATCTCACATCTGCGTTCGCTACCTTCGCGGCGCATGCCCACCCTGGCACGGTCCTGATCTTGGGCACGCTGGTCGCCGCGTCCCCTGCGGCGTTACACAGCGCCGCACCGGTGACGCAGCGCGTCGACACCGCCACCGCCCACGCTTCGGTCACCGTCCGGCATGAGTGGAACCTCCACCACCAGATAGAGACCACCTATCGCCACTGGCGATTCGACGACGGAACAGAGGCCGAAGACTGCATACGCCGTCGCGTAGTCTTCCCGCGCGAGCTGGAGCTATATCTGAACACGGCGGGATTCGACCTGCTCGAGATCATCCCAGATGGTCACGGTGGGGAAGTCACTGGCCCGGGGGCCTACATCGTCGCGCGCTCCACCAGGCATCGTGGCAACACGGTGCAGAGTTCGTCCGGTTCTGTGGGCTAGTTGTCTGGGATGTCGGCCGTCTCGCGTAGCGTCTTGGCGTGCGCGCGATGGAGCAGCTCGGCGGCGACGCGGTCGGTCGCCTCGTGGAGCTGCGCGAGGGTACCTTCGTTCCAGATGACGTGGGTGGCGACGGCGAGCTTGTCTTGCAGTGGCGCTTGGGATTCGATCCGCACTCGAGCGTCCGCCTCAGACAGCCCCCGGTCGCGCGTGAGGCGCTCGACCTGCGTCTCGGGCTTTGTCGCCACCACCAGGACCGCGTCATAGTCACGGATACCCACCTCGACGAGGAGTGGGACGTCCAGAACGACGACACCGTCGAAGCATTGGAGCAGCTCGAGGCGGTTCGCGATCTCGTCCATGACGGGCGGGTGCGTCAGCTCGTTCAGCAGAACCCGCTTGCTCGGGTCAGCGAAAACGATCCGCCCGAGCGCGGGACGATCGATGCAACCTTCGCCATCGAGGATCGACTCGCCGAAGTGCTCGACTACCTTCTTCCACGTGCGCGTTCCGGGTAACACGACCTCACGGGCGATCTGGTCGGCGTCGACCAGCTCCATCCCATGCTCGACAAGCCATTGGGCCACGGTCGACTTGCCGGAAGCGATCCCTCCGGTCAAGCCGACGGTAAGCACGGATCCAGGTGAGGTGGCTCGATCTAGGTTTCGACCGGCTCGTCGGCCTCGTTGACGGCGGCCTGGACCTCGGCGATCACGGCCTCTGGCGAGATCTCGTCCGAGACCTCGTCGCGCTCGCTTCCCCTGTCCGCGCGTTGCTGGAGGGCTTCGGCGAGCGCGGCGCCGACCGCCGAGCTGGCGGCGCTGTCGTCGACCTCGATGGTGTCCGGGCTGAACGCGGGCTCGGTGGGCAGCTCGCGCGGCATGGGGTAACCGGCCTTCACCGCTTGCTTCAAGGACAGCGAGATGCGCCGACGCACGTCGTCGATGTCGATGATCTTGACCGTGATCCGGTCGTTGACACGGACGACCTGCTCAGGCAGCTCGACGTGGGCGTCGGCGAGCTCGGAGATGTGAATGAGCCCCTCGATGCCCTCTTCCACCTTCACGAAGCCACCGAACGGCACGAGCTTCGTGACGTTGCCCTCGATGAACTCGCCGACGTAGTGCTGGCGGGCGAACTGGCGCCACGGGTCCTCTTGCGTCGCCTTCAGCGACAGGCTGACGCGCTCGCGGTCGAGGTCAACGTCGAGCACCTCGACCTCGACCTCCTGCCCGACCTCGACGACCTCGCCAGGGTGGTCGATGTGCTTCCAGGACAGCTCGGACACGTGGACGAGCCCGTCAACCCCGCCGAGATCCACGAACGCCCCGAAGTTGACGATCGACGAGACGGTGCCCTTACGAACCTCGCCCTTCTGAAGCGTCTCGAGGAACTCCTTGCGGAACTCGCTCTGGGTCTCCTCAAGGAACTTCCGTCGCGACAGCACGACGTTGTTGCGGTTCTTGTCGAGCTCGATGACCTTGCACTCGAGCTCCTTGCCTACGTACGGGTGCAAGTCGCGGACCCGGCGCATCTCGACGAGCGAGGCGGGGAGGAAGCCCCGGAGCCCGATGTCGAGGATGAGCCCACCCTTTACGACCTCGATCACCGTGCCCGTCACGGTCGAGTCGTTGGCGTGGATCTCCTCGATCTTGCCCCACGCGCGCTCGTACTGGGCGCGCTTCTTCGACAGGATCAGGCGTCCCTCTTTATCCTCCTTCTGAAGGACCAGGGCCTCGATGACATCGCCCACAGCCACCACGCTGTGCGGATCGACGTCATGTTTGATCGACAGCTCCCGCGAGGGGATGACACCCTCGGACTTGTAGCCGATATCGAGAAGGACCTCGTCAGCGTCGACCTTGACGATCACCCCCTCGACGATCGAGCCGTCGTCGAATTCCTTCACAGTCGCCTCGAGCTCTTTGAGGAACTCCTCTTCGGATCCGAACTCCTCGAGGACGATCTGCTGCCCCCGTTCGCGTTCGAGCTGGGGGGCGGTGGCCAGCGTGCTGGCCGGGGTGGTCTGGTCGGTCATAATCGGTTGAGGTCTCCTGGTTTTCTAAAGGCTTGCCACCCACGAGGCCGATGGCGCGGAGTCGAGATGCACGCAGCAGCCACCCGGCCCCACGCGGGCGCCGGGCCAGTGTCGCCTACCAGCCAAGTAGTGTCAACGCGACCCTGTGGATAACTGAGGTTGTTGCTCCGCGAAGGGTGGGTGGGTGGGGGAGGTTGGCGGTCCAACCCGACCCTGTGGATAACTGAGGCCGGGGCGTGCATAAGAGCCGCGGCATGGAGTAGCGCGCGCGACCGTCACGAGCCCTTCACCAGTAACAAGGAACACTCAGTGCTTCTCGGCTTCGGCCCATGAGGGTCCGGTGGCGGTGTCGACCTCGAGGGGGACGTCAAGCTCGGCGACGCTGGCCATGGTCTCGGTGAGGAGGTCGCGCAGCGTGTCCTCCTCACCGGGTGCGGTCTCGCACACCAGCTCGTCGTGGACCTGGAGCAGGAGCTGCGACGCCATGCCGTCCATACGCTCGTGCACCGCGACCATCGCCCGTTTGATGATGTCGGCGGCGGTGCCCTGGATGGGCGCGTTCAGGGCCATGCGCTCGGCCATCTCCCGCCGTTGCCGGTTGTCGCTCATGAGATCGGGCAGGTAGCGGCGCCGCCCGAACAATGTGGAGGTGTACCCGTCGCGGCGGGCGGCCTCGACCACGCCGTGGAGGTAGTCGCGCACACCCGGGAACCGCTTGAAGTAGGCGTCCATCAGCTCCCGCGCCTCGTCGGGAGGGATGTGGAGCTGCTGCGACAGGCCGAAGGCGGATAGGCCGTAGGCCAACCCGTAGGTCATTCCCTTGATCCGGCTGCGCAGCGTGACGTCGACCGCGTCGAGGGGGAGGTCCCACACCATCGCCGCCGTGGTCGCGTGGATGTCCTCGCCGGAGGTGAACGCCTCCATCAGGCCCTCGTCGGCGGAGAGGTGCGCCATCACCCGCAGCTCGATCTGCGAGTAGTCGGCGACGAGCAGGCTCGTGTACCCCTCCCCCGGCACGAAGGCACGGCGGATCTCACGGCCGCTGATCGACCGGATCGGGATGTTCTGGATATTCGGGTTCTGGCTCGACAGCCTTCCGGTGACCGCGACCGTCTGGTTGAACTCCGCGTGGATCCGTCCCGTGCGCTCGTCGACCAGCGGGGGCAGCGCGTCGGCGTAGGTGCCCTTCAGCTTCGACACCTCGCGGTACTCCAGCAGCAACGGGATCAGCGGATGCGTGTCGACGATCTGCGTCAGCGCCGCCGCGTCGGTCGAGTAGCCGGTCTTGATCCGTTTTGTCTTCGGGAGCTGGAGCTGGTCGAACAAGATCTCCTGAAGCTGTTTCGGTGAGTCGAGGTTGAACTCGCACCCGGCCCACCCGTAGATATCCTCCCTGAGCGCACGTACCCGGTCTCCGAGGCGCTCCCCCAGCTCGGTGAGCACCTCCAGGTCGATCGCGATACCGGTCTGCTCCATCCGCGCCAGCACCGGTGCCAGCGGGAGCTCCAGCTCGGCGAGCAGCGGTGTCTGATCACGGTCCGCGAGCTCGGCCGCCAGCACCCCGGCGAGATCGAGCACCGCTTGCGCGCGCAGGCAGCGGTCGACGTCCTGCTCGCTCGGCGCGTCGTCGACGGCGATGGTCAGCTGCTCGGGTCCCCGCTCGGGCTCCAGCTGCTTGTTGAGGTACTGAAGCCCCAGGGCGGCGAGGTCGTAGGTGCGCTGCTGCGGCTGCACAAGGTAGGCGGCCAGCTCGGTGTCCATGCGCACGCCGGCCACCGCCCAGCCGCGACTGCGGGCCGCGTGCAAGAGCGCCTTGAGGTCATGGGCGAACAGCGGCCTCGCGGGATCGGCGAGCGCGCCGGCGAGCGCCCCGAGGTCCTCCGCCGCAAGATCGGCCAAGGACGCGGTAGCCGGGCGGGCGCCCTCGGCCGCGACCGCCACTCCCGTGAGCCGGATCCACGGCAGCTTGCCCTCCGTGAACGGGACGACGGCGATCGGAGCGTCCTCGGCCAGCTCCTCTAGCCATCTGGCCAACCCGCCGGCCCGCAGCAGCATTGGCTCTTGGGCGAAGCCTCCCGCCTCCTCCGCCGCCTTGACCGCGAGCACCTGCTCGCCGAAGCGGTCCCACAGCGACCGGAACTCCAGGGTGGCGAACAGGCGGCGTACGGTCTCGGGGTCGACGTCGCCCATCCGCAGCGCTTCGATCGGCAGGGGGATCTCCAGATCGCGGCGCAGGGTGGCGATCGTGTAGCCGTCGAAGACCCTCTGCTCGTGCTCGGCGAGCGTCGCGGGCAGCTTCTTGCCCTTGATCTTGTCGAGGTTGGCGAACACGCCCTCGAGGTCGCCGAAGTCGTTCAGCAGCTTCGCCGCGGTCTTGTCCCCGACGCCGGGGACGCCGGGGATGTTGTCGGACGGATCGCCCCGTAACGCGGCCAGCATCGGGTAGCGGTCCGGCCCGACCCCATACTTCTCCTGGACGGCCTTCACGTCCATGCTCACGGTGTCGGTGATCCCCCGGCGCGTGTAGAGCACGGTCGTGTGCGCGTCGATCAGCTGGAACGCGTCCCGGTCCCCTGTCACGACCAGCGCGTCCCAGCCACCCTCCGAGGCGAGCACCGTGTAGGTGGCGATGACGTCGTCCGCCTCGCAGCCCTCGATCGCCACGCTCGGGATCGCGAGCGCGTCCAGTACCTCGTCGATCAGCGGCAGCTGCGAGCGGAACGCGCCGGGGCTGGAGACCCGGTTCGCCTTGTAGGTTGGCAGCAGCTCGAGCCGCTCCTTGGGCCTCCCCCGGTCGAACGCCACCGCGATACCGTCGGGCCGCTGCTCGGCGAGCAGCTTGATCAGCATGCTCGTAAACCCGTACACCGCGTTCGTCACCTGCCCGGTCGTCGTACGCAGATCGTCGGGCAGCGCGTAGAACGCCCGGTACGCCAGGCTGTAGCCGTCGAGCAGCGCAAGCAACGGCCGGTCACGCGAGGGAGTCGAAGACACGCGCAGATCCTACCGGGCGCCTCCCGTAAGGGAGCGCACACGCGCATCGATACTCGCGGTGACACTGTCCCTGACGGTTGGAGCACAGCTCAGCTGATCGGCGTAGCGGGGCCAGTGCGCTCGAACCTGTTTCACAAGGTCGGCCACGTGGTCAGCCAGATCGGCGTCGGGCGCATTGAGGCGCCGCTGCAGCCGCGCGAAGGTCCCGAGCGTAACCGTCTCGAACCTCTTGGACCCACCGAACTTGAGCGCAAGTTCCTCTGGTCCGTCTCGAGGCTCCATGTACGGCGCGGTCGCCGCTAGATCGTAGGCCGGCGACAAGGTGGGGATCCGCGGGTCGCGGTAGATGAGCGACCAGTTCTTCAGATGGGCGTCTCCGTTGGCGACGAGCACACAGAAAGCGAGCCGGCGAGCGAACTCGCGCAACGCGACGACGTCGCTTCGCCGATAGATCAGCGCCGCGACCGTTTCATAGTTGCCGGCGTACTTGTCAGGATTGCCGTCAGGGTAGAAATTGCGCACCTGCGCGAGGTCTTCGATATGTACAAGACGACGGTTGTCATCACGATCGAAGCGCCGGACGGCATATGCCCACTCCTCCGTATTCGGCCACACTCGATTGGGCACGCCGTCCAGTTCATCGCGGTGCACCAGTCGTATTTTAGGAACCTCGATCCCGATAGCCCCTGCCAGGGACATCATCGTGTACTCGTTGCGAGGAACCTCCTGATAGCGCCGATCGGGAAACTTGACGATCCAATCTCCGCCTTCTCCCGAAGCAGGCAATGTGAGCCGATCACCCTTCGCCAGCATCGAAAACTTGAGGCCCACGCCGGCGAGAGAGAACCTCCAGCGAGGTGATTGGTCACGAGGTCCTATCGAGATCTCGGCCTCGTGCTTGTGGGGACCGCGCTCCCACCCGGCGGCGTCAGGTGGCTCTTCCGCAGGCAACACCCGAACCGCACCGGGCAGATCGTGACCTACTTGGGCAAGCAACTCCATCTCCCTATGGGGAGAGACGTTGCGCGCGTCGGCGATCCACTCACGAAACGCGCCTTCCGGCAGCAGGTTCGAGAACCACGGTGGCAAGCGGAGGAGTGCTGAGTGAGGCTTGATGAGATCTTGCTCAAATATTAGTCCGAGCACCGCACGCTCGGGATCAGTCCGGTAGTGCTCAGCTAAGGTGAACCGGGTGTAGTCCCCGCGTTGATGGATCGTACCGACTTGTCTGTCCTGCAACCACACCGAGTAGAGATGATCAGTCAGGGTCATCGGCGTCCTCGAGGTCTTCGACGACGAGATCGGCAAGCGAAGGCGTGTTCTCGAAATCCCACTCACACATTTGCTTGAGAAATTCCTGTAGGTCGTGACGTAGCGTTTCCTGTCGCGCTGTGAGGAATTCTACGACCTTTCCGGAGACCAAGAGCTTTGCCGAGTCCGGGGTGATGCCGTGGGATCGTAAAGTGGCTTCCCACTGTTGTTCCTCAATCGCGAGAGGCTGCCGGACGAGGAGACTGTCCATCTCGTTTATCGCCGCGTCTCTGTCTGGCATCAGGAGACGGTTGGCTGCCCATAGTCGGTACGGTTTCGACACGGCACGACGGCTGAAGATGTCGCGAACCGCGTCCGCGGCCGTAGCACTCTCGGCGAGGAACTCGGACAACCGCGCTCGTTCGTAGGGCTCCCCCGTGCGCGGGGAGCGCGGAGCCAAGCTCCACCAGGTGCACAAGATGATCTTTGTCGCCGCCTCGTTGGTCTTGAACCGGTTCAGATCTGGAAGGGGATACTCGTCACCCCTGACCGAAACGAGTAGGTCCTGAACTGAGCCGGTGAGGTCATCGGGCTGGATCTTGGAGCACAAGCCACGTGTCGTACCGGTGGTGCTTCCTTTGAAGAGCGCAGGCCCGACCAGCGCAGCCCGCCAGAACCAGCGGCGCAACAGTTGTAGGTTTCGGGCGTCGGGCTCCGGATGGTGAGCGAACAGCCGGGACAGCACGATGAGAAGATACTGATACGGCAAAAAAGTGGCATGCGGAACACCCGCCGACTCCTGTAGGAAGTGGACCGTCCTGCGCAGGGCCTGGTCACCTGCCTCATAGGCAGTGTCCCGATCCTCACCGGGAAAATCGACCTTGTAGCGGCGTTCCCCATCGTTGAACTCGCTGCGAATCTCTCGCTCGACGTTGGGTCCACGCCGGGCGAGGATCGCTCGTAACACTGCGTCGTCGTCGATCCGACCGAAGCCCTGGTCCACATTGATGCGCTCTGCGATTAGCGCGATGCTCAGCTTCTCATCGATCTCCGCTTCGTTGGGGGGATACAGGGCGGAGAAGACCTCCGCCCTGCTAAGGCTCTTGCCGTAGTTGTTCATCCGGTCAAAGATGTCCTGCAGGACCGCGACGTCGTCCTGTTTGACCTGGTAGACGGGAACCTTGAACTGGCGCAGAATCCTGGCGACGCGAGTTGCCTTCTGAAGCTGGTCCGAGATCTCGGGGTGGTGTGCGAACCACTGAATGAGCCGTTCCAGGTCGAATAGGACAGGAAGTGGGATCAGTGACGGATCTTGCTGCGCGCGGCGGCGGACGAACCTCTCCCCCGCGAGGTCGTAGGACAGCGCAACCCGAGGGTCAGCTCCCCCGTCGTCGTGCAGTGCGCTCGCCAGGCTCGTGATGCGTTGTTGACCGTCGACCACCCATAGTGCTTGGGGCGTCTCCGGCGCGTCGATGTCGAGAGCGCCCAGCCGAATCCTTTGTGCTTTCGCGGGTCTGATCCACAACAGCAAGCTTCCGATCGGGTAGCCCTTGACGATGCTGTCGAACAGGCGGATCACGTCCTGCAATGTCCACCGGAAGTCGCGTTGGAAGTGGGGAACCCGGATGTGGCCCGCCCACGCCTCGGCGACAAGATCCTCGAGGTCATAGGTCGTCGCGCTCATTCGCCTGTCGAGCCCAGTACTCATGGGTCACCTCCTCTGGCCAACCCTAGAGTGCCAGGTCGCTGTGACAGATCGGTACAGCCGTTACCCGGTCGGACCTACTGGGATGATCTCGCCGCCGCGCACCTCGTATAGGAAGATGCGCTGGTCGGCGACCTCGCCCTGCGCGTCGAAGGCGATGCGCTTGGTGATGCCGGCGTGGTCGACGCCGTCGAGGAAGCGGCTCACCGACTCGCGGCCGGTGCTGCCGGCGTCGATCGCGGCGAGGAGCACGTTCGCGGCGTCGTAGCCCTCCGCCGAGAAGGTTCCTGGCGCCTCGCCGAACGCCTGCGTGTACGCGACCATGAACGCTTGCTCGGCGGGGGCGCACGGGCAGGTCACCAGCGCGCCCTCGGCGGCGGGCTGGCCAGCGGCCTCGATGAGCCCGGGGTCCTTCGCCGCGTCGTCCGACACGAATGTGGCGGTGACGCCCGCGTCGCGCAGCTGCTTGAGCAACCGGCCCGCCTCGGCGTAGTAGCCGCCGTAGAAGATCGCGTCCACCGCGATACCGCGAAGGCCGTTGACCGTGCTCGAGTAGTCGAGCGCGTCAGGATCGATCGCGTCGGCGAAGAACACGGAGCCGCCGAGCTCGGACGACACGATCTCGGCGATGCCAAGGCCGTAGTCGCTGCTGTCGTGGACGACGGCGACCCGCTCGGCCCGCAGCGTCCGGGCGAGGTACGCGGCGGCGGCCTGACCTTGAACGGCGTCGTTGGCGACGATCCGGTGAAAGACCTGCCACCCGTTCCGCGACAGCGCCGCGTTCGTCGCCACCGTTACCAGCGGGAGGCCGGCCTCTTGGAAGAGCGGGCCGGTCACCCTCATTTCACCCGAGTAGGTAGGCCCGATCAGCGCCACCACCCGCTCGTCCCGTACCGCCCGCGCGGCCAGGGCGGGCGCCTGGGCAGGATCGCCCTGCGAGTCGAACGGGACGATCTCCACCGCGCAGCGCCCACGGTACGCATCGACCGCCAGCTCCGCCCCGTTCCGGAAGTTGATCGCGAGCTGCGCGTTGTCCCCGGTCAGCGCGCCGAAAAACCCAATCGCGACACCGCCAGCGGGGCAGTCCCCAGTCGCGCCTCGCTCGGGCTGCCCGCACCCCTGCACGAGCAGCGCCACGAGGCAGATAAGCGCTACCGTCCGGACGCGTATCGGGCCCCAATCGCGGTACTGTGCAGAGTGAAGCCGGAATACCGGCATAAGCCTGTACAGTGCGGGAAAAGGCCGGCGCGCGGCCGATTCTCGCTTCAGTGCCACATCGACCACGCGACGATTGTGCCATGGGCGACCTGGTGGTCGCGCGTAACGCCGGGGTGGGGGCGTGGACTGTGGGTGTACCGGCCGGGACGTGCTCAGCGGGAGTCACGGCGGTTGGACAAGGACAAGGAGGTCGTCACAGTGCGTGCACACAGTCCCAAAGAGCTGCTCAGCCAGGTGTCGGCGGCGTTCAACGAGGCCGACATCGATGCGCTTATTGCCCTCTACGAGCCCGGCGCGACCCTTGTCGCGCAGCCGGGGCAGCCGGTCAGCGGCATCGAAGAGATCCGGATGGCGCTGCAGGGCTTTCTCGCCGTCAAGCCGGCGTTCGACCTCGACGTGCGCAGCATCTTCGAGGCGCAAGACCTCGCGCTGGTCAACTCCAGCTGGACGCTAGAGGGAACGGGACCCGGCAGCAGCCGGACGGGAGCTGGCTGCTGGTGATCGACAACCCGTGGGGCCCCCAGCAGTAGCTGGGGAGGAGGGCCTGGACGCTGTCGACGCGTCCGGGCACGTCCGCGTAGAGCAGCCCGCGCCCGTCAGATGCCGCCTGAGCCCGTCCCTAGGTAGGCGGCCCTCACGGACTCATCGTCGAGGAGCTGCGCGGCGGTGTCGCTCTTGACGATCGTCCCGGTCTCCAGCACGTAGGCGCGTTGGGCGTGCTGGAGCGCCACCGCGGCGTTCTGCTCGACCAGCAGGATCGTCGTTCCCTGGGCGTTGATCTCGGAGATGATCCCGAAGATCTGCGCGACGAGCTTGGGCGCGAGTCCCATCGACGGCTCGTCGAGCAGCAGGAGGCAGGGGCGCGCCATCAGCGCCCGGCCGATCGCGAGCATCTGCTGCTCACCGCCCGACAACGTGCCGCCCGGCTGGTCCCGGCGTTCGGCGAGGCGGGGAAACAGCTGGTAGACGCGGTCGAAGTCCTGCTTCTTGGTGGCGCCACGCCGAGCGTACGCGCCCATCTCGAGGTTCTCCCGGACCGACATGCCCGGGAAGATCCGCCGGCCCTCGGGCGCCTGTGAGATGCCCATCTCGACGCGGCGGTACGCGGGGACCCGGCTGATGTCCTCGCCGCGGAAGCTGATCGTGCCGGACGTCAACGGGCGGATGCCCGAGATCGTCCGCAGCGTGGTCGTCTTGCCGGCCCCGTTGCCACCGATCAGGGTGACGATCTCACCCTCGCCTACCTCGAGCGTCGCCCCCTTGAGCGCCTGGATCTTGCCGTAGTGGACGGTGACCTCGTCAAGCTCAAGAAGCATCGGCCGCCGCTCCCAGGTACGCCTCGATCACGCGGGGGTTCCGTTGGATCTCGCGTGGCGGCCCTTCCGCGATCTTCTCACCGAAGTCGAGCACCGAGACGCGGTCGGAGATCCCCATGACCAGGCTCATGTCGTGTTCGATGAGGAACACGGTATAGCCGTCGTCTCGGATGCGGACGATCAGGTCCGCAAGCTGCTGCTTCTCAGCCGGGTTGAACCCAGCCGCCGGCTCGTCCAGCAGGAGCAGCCGCGGCTTGGTCGCCATCGCCCGCGCGATCTCAAGCCGTCGCTGGTCGCCATATGGGAGGTTCCTCGCGGCCTCATCGGCGCGGTGCTCGATCCCCATGAAGCGCAATAGCTCCGTGGCCAGCTCCCGGCTCGCCGTCTCTTCTCGGTGCGAGCGTCTGAGGCCGAGCAGCGCGCCGGGCACGCTCGTCTTGCTCCGCGCGTCAGCGCCGACCATCACATTCTCTAGCGCTGTCATATCAGGAAAAAGCCGAATATTCTGGAACGTTCGCGCGATACCATTCTTCGCGATCTGGTACCGCTTATGACCGAGGATCGATTGGCCATGAAAGCGGACTTGGCCGCTCGTGGGTGAGAACACGCCGGTGATGACGTTGAACACCGTAGTCTTTCCCGCGCCGTTAGGCCCGATCAACGCGAGGATCTCGCCCTCGCCGATCGCGAGGTCGACGCTGGACAGCGCGGTCACGCCGCCGAACCGCATGGTCACGCCCGCCAGCTCGAGCAGCGGAGCGCCCTCAGTCATGGCGGCCGCCCACGTCCGAGGTGGCGAGATCCGCCTCCGTCTCCGCCCCGAGCGCCCCCATCGCGCCTGCCGGCGCGTGCGACAGCTCCGCCGACCGGCGCCGGCTGGGGATCAACCCCTGCGGCCGGAACACCATCATCGCGACGAGGGCCGCGCCGAAGATCAAGACGCGCAGTTCCTGGAACTCCCTGAATCGTTCGGGGAGGTAGCCGATCACGATCGCGCCGACGATGACGCCCACCATGTTGCCCGAGCCGCCGAGCACGACCGCGGACGCGAGGAGGATCGAGAGGATCAACGTGAAGTTGTCGGGAGTGATCGCGATGACCTTCGAGGCAAAGATCGTGCCGCCCATCCCCCCGATCCCCGCCCCCATCGCGAATGCCCACAGCTTGAACCGGAAGGTCGGTACCCCCATCAGCTCCGCGGCGTCCTCATCCTCACGGATCGCTGTCCACGCGCGGCCGACGCGGCTGCGCTCGAGGCGCCGGACGAGGAAGATGACCAGGATGATGAACGAGAGCAGCAGCCAGTAGTACGGCCTGGAGTCGAGGACGCCGAACTCGATAGGCCCGATGTCAGGCGGGTGCGGGATGCCCGCGATCCCCCGGGGACCCCCGAGGGATGGCGTGTTCCGGGCGGTGAGCCGGATGATCTCACCGAACCCGAGCGTCACGATCGCGAGGTAGTCCCCCCGTAACCGGAGGGTGGGCGAGCCCAGGAGCACGCCAGCGGCCATCGACAGCGCGACCGCGATCGGCAGGATCAGCCAGAAGGAAAGCCCGGCGGTGGTACCTAACACCGCCATCGTGTAGGCGCCGATCGCGAAGAACGCGACATACCCGAGGTCAAGCAGCCCGGCTTGGCCGATGACGATGTTGAGCCCGATCCCCAGCAGCACGTACATCCCGACTGGGTAGAACATCACGCTCGCGAAGTCCGAGCCCGGAGTGTCGAGCAGGGGAATCCGCAGCGAGGGAAGGACGTAGAGGAACAGGACCCCGGCCAGCGCGAGCAGCCGGCGAGGCCAGATGGGGACGGCCTTCCAGGCCTTGGTAACGGGGTCGACGACATCGAGGCGATCGCGCAGCCGCGAGATCGTCGCCATCAGGCCCTCGCTACGCCCAGGGACTCACCGAGCAGGCCGGTAGGTCGGAACATCAGGACGATCACGAGTATCGAGAACGCGATGACGTCCTTCCAGGCCGCGCCCCAGACCGCCGCGCCGTAGTTCTCGATCATCCCAAGCGCCAGCCCTCCGAGCAGGGCGCCGCGCAGGTTGCCGATCCCTCCGAGCACGGCCGCCGTGAATGCCTTCACGCCCAGGGTAAAGCCAACGCTGAAGAACGTGACCTCGAGATAGACCACGTACAACATCCCCGCCGCGCCCGCCATGATCCCACCGAGCAGGAAGGTCAGCGTGACGACACGGTCGATGTTCACACCCATCATGGTGGCGGTCTCCGGGTCCTGGGCGACCGCGCGGATGCCGAGGCCAAGGCGGGTGGCGTTCACGAACCGGTCGAGCACCACCATCATGACCAGGGCAGCGACGAGGACGAGGACCTTGTCGATCCGGACGTCGGCTCCCTCGAACGCGAACAGCTGCGTCTTCTCCAGGATCCGGGGGAACGCCTTGATGTCGCGGCCCTGCCACAGCCCGAAGAGCTCCTGCAGGAAGAACGAGGCGCCGATCGCCGAGATCAGCGCGGCGAGGCGCCCCGCGCCACGCTTCCGCAACGGGCGGTAGGCGATCCGCTCGAGGGCGACGGCCGCGATTCCCGAGGCGAGCATCGCGACGACCGCGGCGAAGAGCAGGGTGAAAACGAGCGCCCCACCGGTCTGGATCGCGCTGGGTCCCGAGGCGACGCCCAACCAACCCGTCGCGAACAGGGAGGCGAACGTCCCGATCATAAAGATCTCGGAGTGGGCGAAGTTGATGAGCTTCAACACGCCATATACCAACGTGTAGCCCAGCGCGATCAACGCATAGATCGAGCCGTTGGCGAGACCATCCACCGTGGCCGGCCAGAACTGGTTGAAGAGATCGCTAATCGACGTCTCCTGTCACGGACAGGGTCGGGAACAACAGTCCCTGACCCTGTCCTTCGTACTTCGCGTCTACCCGATCGGCCCCACCGGCACGATCTGGCCGTCCCGGACCTCGTACATGTAGATCGTGCTGCTGGGCAGCTCACCGTCCTCTTGAAACCGGAGCGTCTTGGTGATGCCCTGATACGACGCCTCGTCTAACCACTGGTTGATCGACGCGCGGTCGACGTTGCCTTGGGAGACCGCCTGGAGTAGCAGGTTTGTCACGTCGAACCCCTCCGACGAGTAGATACCGGGTGCAACCCCGTACGCGTCGGTGTACGCGGCCAGGAACTCTTCGCCGCCCTGAAGCTCGGTATTCGGTATGCACGGGCATGTGAGCAGCACACCCTCTGCGATCGTGGGTCCGCCAGCGATCGTGATCAGCTGCTCGTCCCTGGATCCGTCGTCCGAGACGAAGGTCGCGGTGACCCCGGCGTCGCGGAGCTGCTTGAGGAGCAGCCCCCCCTGCTGGTAGTAACCGGCGAAGAAGATGGTGTCGACATTGGCCGCCCTCACGCCGTTCACCGTGCTCGAGTAATCCTGCTGGCTGGCGTCGATCGCATCGTTGTGGACGAGCAGGTCACCCAATCCCTCACGCACGATGGTGGCGATCCCTAACCCATACTCGCTACGGTCGTCGATGACGGCGACTCTTTGAGCCCCCAGCGTCTCGGAGACGTACGTCGCGGCGGCCGGGCCTTGGGCGTTGTCGTTACCCACGGCGCGATGAAAGATACCCCAGCCGTTCGTCGACAACCCCACGGCGGTGGCGGACGCGGTCACGATTGGCAACCCCGCCTCGTCAAAGATGGGGTTCGCCACGTTGGACTCACCTGAGTACGTAGGGCCGACTATCGCGACGATTCTCCCATTCTGGACAGCTTGCTGCGCCAGCGCCGGCGCTTGCGCGGGGTCGCCTTGGGAGTCGAACTGCACCAGCTCGACCGGGCAGGCTGGGTCGCCTTCCATGTACTGGTTGATGGCGAGCTGAGCGCTGTTGCGGATGTTGATGCCGAGCTGCGGGCTGTTCGATCCGGTCAGCGGTCCGAAGAACGCGAGCGCGACGCCACCTTCCGGGCAGGCCTCGCTCCCCGCTTGGCCACCCGCTCCTCCTCCACCGCAAGCGGCTACGAGCAGCGCAAACGCAACCGACAACACCATGGCCCGCCAACGCGGACGCCCATCTTCATGCATTGGAATGTTCCTCCCACCTCTTACGCGGCTACGCTCAGATTCTAGACCAGGGGAGCATCTCTTAGCTCATTTGGGGGATCATTGTTCTGTGCCGGCGAGGATCGGCGCCGAGAGCTTATCGCCTGAAGATCGTGACTCACCGCGCCGCAAGCGCGCGTCGAGCTCGTTGACCAAGCGGGTCAACGGCACGGTAATGAGCAGGTAGGCGAGCCCCGCGCCGACCAACGGCGAGAAGTTCGCGACCTGCTGGCTCACGTTCTGGCCTACTCGGAACAGATCGCGCTCACCGAGGCCGATGCCAAGCACGAACGCGAGGCTCGAGTCCTTGGTGATCGCGATGAACTCGTTGGTCAGAGCGGGGAGGACCCGGCGCACCGCCTGGGGGACGATCACCAGCCGCATCGCCATCGCGTAGCTCATCCCAATGCTCCGCGCGGCCTCCATCTGACCTTTGTCGAGGCTTTGGATGCCGGCGCGGAACGTCTCGGCGATATACGCGGTGGAGATCAACCCGAGGGCGAGGATCGCGTAGAGCCGGCGGTCACGACCGAAGATGTCGAGACCAGGAACGCTCGGAAGGCCCAGACCGACGAGCGCGATCGTGAGAATCGCGGGCAGGCCACGGAAGACGTCGATGTAGACGCGGGCGGGTAGCCGTACCCACCAGAGCGTCGATGTCGCCACCAGTGATAGTCCAAGCCCCGCGGTCAGGCCGATCGCGATCGCGCCCACGGAGAGGTACAGCGTGTTGACCAACCCCTCGGCGATCAACGCGGGCAGGGTGTCGACGATCAGCGCCACATTCAGGAACTGGCTGAAAAAGCCGCCGCCCGCCACCTCACCCTCAGCCGCCACCTGCGCGACCGGAAGGTCGATAAATACCGCATCGACCTGGTTCGCCCGGAGCGCACCAAACGCCGCCTCCGACGTGGGGAAGGACAGGACCTGCGTACCAGTGAGCCGCTCTCGCGCGTACGACTCGCCGGTGGTGGCGGCCTGGACCGCCACCGTCTTGCCGTCCAGGTCCGCGACGCTGGCGATCTCCGAACCACCCAAGACGGCGATGCCTTGCGTCGCGACGAAATACGGTGAGGAGAAATCGATCGACTCGTCCCGCTCTGGGGTGATCGTGATGCCCGAGACGATCGCGTCGAACTGGCCGTTGGCAAGCTGGGTGAAGATCGTGTCGAAGCTCGTGTTGACGAACTCGACATCCACCCCAAGGCGACCGGCGATCTCGGTGACCAGCTCGATGTCGAAGCCCCTACTCTCGCCGTCCCCGACGAACTCGAACGGCGCGAAGGCCAGGTCCGAGCCTACGACCATCCGGCCGGGCACGGCCAGCTCGTAGCTGGAGGGATCGCCCCGCTCGCCTGGATCGGCGCCGGTGGCGATGCCCTCGAGCTGCCGCTGGATATCGCCCTCGGGGAACCAGCGCGCGAAGATGTCTGCGTAGGTCCCGTCACCGACGATCTCGGCCAGCGCCGCGTTGATCCCCCTGCGCAGGTTGTCGTCCCCGGTCGCCACGCCGATCCCGTAGCGCTCGTCGGTATCGACCTCGGCGGCGATCGTGATCCCACTCCGCCCGCCGCCCCCGCAGCCAGCCAGGATGAGCGCAACCGCCGCGACCCCGACGGCGAGGAGCAGGCGGGGTCGGCTCATGAGGGACTAGTGGTTCCTCGTGTAGCGCTCGATCACCTGCTCCGCCACGGCCCTCATCGTCAGCCGCCGCTCCATCGCCGTCTTCTGGATCCACCGGAAGGCCGCGGGCTCCGTCATGTTCTCGCGCTCTTGGAGCAAGCCCTTCGCGCGCTCGACGACCTTGCGCGCCTCAAGGCGATCGGTGAGCGTGCCGACCTCGGCCTGCAATCCTTGAAGGTCCTTGAAGCGACCGGCGGCGATCTCGATCGCGGGGAGCAGGTCGTGCTTCTGGAACGGTTTCACCAGGTAGGCCATCGCGCCCGCCCGCCGAGCCTTCTCGATCAGGTCCCGCTGGCTGAACGCCGTAAGGATGAGAACCGCGGACAGGCGCTCTTTCGTGATCTGCTCAGCAGCCTGGATCCCGTCCATGACCGGCATCTTCAGGTCAAGAATCGCGAGGTCGGGGCGCAGTTCCCTTGCCATCCGCACGGCCGTGGCACCGTCCGAGACCTCGGCGACGACGTCGAAGCCCTCTTCTAGAAGCATCTCCTTCAGGTCCAGCCGGATAAGCGCCTCGTCCTCCGCGATGAGAACTCTGATCGGTCCGTCGGGCCGTTCGGTCACCAGATACTCCTTGGGTCCGACTGGTGGGAGGGCCAGTGGTCGTCCACTTCTCCAGGCTCTGCGCACCCGGCGGCTCCCCACCACCGCCACACGCGCGCTCATAGATCATCGACCACCGGGCGCGGGCACGCCACCACCACCTGGCGGAAACGGCCCGCATCGACACGCCGCGGTGTGCCCGCACGCGCATAGACAACCGCGCCCACGGCGTCGACAATGGGTCACCGTGAGCGGGGCGGCTCAAGGTGGACCGTCTTCTTTGGGATCGGTGGGGATCGACATGACTCAGATGGTCAGCGGCGGCATCGAGGCGTTACGGGCAGCGCTGGAGGGCGATGTCTACGGCCCCGGCGATGCTCGCTATGACGAGGGACGACGGGTCTGGAACGCCCAGATCGATCGCCACCCGGCGGTCGTTGCGATGTGTACGAGCGCTGCCGACGTCGCCGCCGCCATCGCCCATGCCCAGCGGGAAGCCCTGCCGATCAGTGTCCGGGGCGGCGGGCACAATACCTCTGGGTCGGCCGTCATGGACGGCGGTCTGATGATCAACCTGTCCCAGATGAGCTCGGTCACCGTCGACCCGGAAGCGCGCCGCGCGCGCGTGGGCGGTGGCGCGCTGCTCGCCGACATGGACGCCGCGACCCAGGAGCACGGGCTGGCCACTCCCGGCGGCGTGGTCAGCCACACCGGCATCGGCGGGCTGACCCTGGGCGGCGGCATGGGTTGGCTGACCCGCAAGCACGGCCTGTCGATCGACAACCTCATCGGCGCGGAGGTGGTCCTCGCCGACGGGTCGGTGGTCTGGGCCAGCGAAGCGGAGAACCCCGACCTGTTCTGGGCGCTGCGCGGAGGGGGTGGCAACTTCGGGGTCGTCACGACCTTCGAGTTCGCCCTCCACCCGGTCGGCCCCATCGTCAACTTCGGGTTCTTCTTCTGGGAGGCGGCGCGCGGGACCGAGGCCCTGCGGCTGATCCGCGACACCATCGCGTCGCTCCCGCGCGAGCTCAACGGCCTGGTCGCCGCCCTCAATGCCCCGCCCGCGCCGTTCGTACCCGAGCAGCACCGGTTCGCGCCTGGGTACGCGTTGATGTTGACCGGATTTGGCACCCCCGAGGAGCACGCCGAGCAGGCACAGCGGCTCCGTGCAGCCTTACCGCCCTTGTTCGAGTTCATCACGCCGGTTCCCTACACCGCGTTGCAGCAGATGCAGGACGAGGGCACCGCATGGGGCCAGCTCTGGTACGAGAAAGGCACCCAGCTGCCCGACCTCACCGACGACGTGATCGACGTGCTCACCGAGCACTTCCCTCGCCGCACGTCCCCGCTGTCGATGTTCGCGTTCTACCGGCTCGACCAGGCGTACTCCGAGGTCGACGAGGACGCCACCGCCTACGGCGGCGGTCGCTCACCGCGGTACGCGGCGACGCTGGTCGCGGCGGTCCACGACCTGGACACGTGGGCCAAGGAGCGGGAATGGATCCGCGGCGTGTGGTCCGCGCTGCAGCCCTACTCGCTGGGCATCGGCGACTACATCAACGCCATGACGGAGTTCGAGGAGGACCGCATCAAGGCCTCTTACGGGCCCGCGAAGTACGACCGCCTCGCCCGGATCAAGGCCGTCTACGACCCACGGAACATCTTCCGGTCCAACATGAACATCCCGCCCGCGACCCCCTAAGGCCTTGTGGCCAGGATTCGGCACGCATGCGTGCCGAATCCTGGCCATTAGCCGAAGAGAGGGAGGACTTCATGAGCACGACAGTCGCCGCCATCCCAGACCGGAGCGACTTCTACTTGATATACGACCTGCTGGAGCCGGCAGACCGCGCCCTGCTGGATCGCGTACGTGAGTTCATGGTGGAGGAGGTCGCTCCCACCATCAACTCGATGTGGACGCGTGAGCGGTTCCCGCACGAGATCATCCCCAGGTTCAGCCAGTTGGGCCTCGGGGGGATCCCGTATCAGGGGTACGGATGCGCCGGTCGCAGCTATGCGCTGGAGGGCATGGTCATGATGGAGCTCGCGAGCATCGACAGCTCCATCGCAACGTTCTACGGCGTCCACTCGGGTCTGGCGATCGGGTCGATCTACTCCTGCGGCTCCGAGGAGCAGAAGCAGCGGTGGCTCCCGGCGATGAACCGGTATGAGAAGATCGGCTCGTTCGGGCTCACGGAGCCCGACGTCGGCTCTGGCGCCGCACGGGGCCTGCAGACGACCGCCCACCGTGACGGCGACACGTGGGTTCTCAACGGGAAGAAGAAGTGGATCGGCAACGCGACGTTCGCCGACCTGAACATCATCTGGGCCCGGGACGAGGCAGACGACAAGGTCAAAGGCTTCGTCGTCGAGAAGGGCACTCCGGGCTTCAAGGCCGTGAAGCAGAGCGACAAGATCGCCCTCCGCGCCATCCCGAACGCCGAGATCTCCTTGACCGACTGCCGCGTGCCTGAGGAGAACCGGCTACAGAAGGCCCACTCGTTCAAGGACACCGCGGACGTGCTGCGCCGGACCCGGCTAGGGGTTGCCTGGGAGGCGGTCGGCTGCGCGAAGGGCGCGTACGACGTCGCGCTGGCCTACGCGAAGCAGCGACATCAGTTCGGTCGCCCGATCGCCGGCTTCCAGCTCGTCCAAGACTTGCTCGTGCGCATGCTCGGCAACATCACCGCCTCACAGTGCCTGGTCTGGCGCTTGTCCCAGCTGGCCGACGGGGGACGCATGACCGAAGAGCACGCGTCGCTCGCGAAGGCGTTTTGCACGGTCAAGATGCGCGAGTCCGTCGGTTGGGCGCGCGAGCTGATGGGAGGAAACGGCATCCTGCTCGAGCACAACGTCGGCCGCTTCGTGGCCGACGCCGAGGCCATCTACTCCTACGAGGGCACCCGCGAGATCAACACCCTCGTCGTCGGCCGGGCCATCACCGGCATGGGCGCATTCGTATAGCGGTCGCGTGTTGGATCCCTACAACCCGAGGTCAGGCAGCCTCGTGAGGGCCTCGGTCACCTTCTCCTCTGGATACGCGTAGTCCCGGAGGTCGCCGGCGAGGTAGCGATCGTAAGCGGCCATATCGAAGTGGCCGTGGCCGCAGAGGGCGGTGAGGATGACCTTCTCCTCACCGGTCTCGGCGCAACGGCGGGCCTGCTCGAGGCAGACCGCAAGGGCGTGGGTGGGCTCGGGGGCCGGGACGATCCCCTCTGCCCGGGCGAACTGGACCCCGGCTGCGAAGCACTCGTTCTGGTTCTTCGCTACCGCCTCGATCAACCCCAGGTCGTAGATGTGGGAGAGGAGTGGCGACATGCCGTGGTAGCGGAGGCCGCCGGCGTGGATCGGATCCGGCACGAAGTCGTGGCCCAACGTGTGCATCTTGATGAGCGGGGTCATGCCGGCGGTGTCACCGAAGTCGTAGGTGTACCGGCCACGGGTCAGCGACGGGCAGGCGGCGGGCTCCACCGCCACGATGCGAGGGTCCATCCTGCCGGCAAGCTTCTCGCGCAGGAAGGGGAATACCAGCCCCCCGAAGTTCGACCCACCTCCGGTACAGCCGACGATGACGTCAGGTGTCTCGCCGATCATCGCGAACTGAAGCGTGGCTTCCTGCCCGATGACGGTCTGATGCATGAGGACATGGTTCAAGACGCTGCCCAGCGAGTAGCGCGTGTCATCATGGGTGGCCGCGATCTCGACGGCCTCGCTGATCGCGATACCCAGGCTGCCGGGCGAGTCCGGCTCGGAGGCCAGGATCTTCTTGCCGGCTTCTGTCAGGTCCGACGGGCTCGGATGCACGGTCGCGCCGAACGTCTGCATCATCGACCGGCGGTAGGGCTTCTGGTCGTAGGAAGCCCGCACCATCCAGACCTCGCACTCTAGGCCCAACAGGCTACAGGCAAACGCGAGTGCGCTTCCCCACTGACCTGCGCCCGTCTCGGTCACCAAGCGGCGAACCCCTTCCTGGGCGTTGTAGAAGACCTGTGGAACGGCGGTGTTGGGCTTGTGTGACCCGACTGGTGACACGCCCTCGTACTTGTAGTAGATCCGGGCCGGAGTCCCGATGGCCTTCTCCAGCCGGCGGGCGCGGAACAGCGGGGTAGGGCGCCACAACCGGTAGACATCAAGGACCTCATCCGGGATGTCGACGTACGAGTCTTGCGTCACCTCTTGCAGGATCAGCGCCATCGGGAAGAGCGGCGCGAGGTCGTCCGGCCCCACCGGCTGATGAGTGGCCGGATGGAGCACGGGCGGTGGCGCGATGGGTAGATCGGGGATGATGTTGTACCACCGACGAGGGAGCTCGGACTCGTCGAGCAACACCTTGACCCGCGCGTTCATAGCACTCTCTCCTTCGCCGCCCGCAGGATAGTACGGGTAGGGGAAACAACGCGAAAGCGCAGGAGGAACCATGAGCGACGACATTCGCACGACCATCTCGGACGATGATGCCTACGCAGAGCTCGTCGCGATCGGGGACGACTGGGCGAGGGCGATCGTCTCCAACGATGCCCAGCGGATCGCCAGCTTCATGGCGGATGACTGGGTGATCGTCTCTGAGTCGGGGATTTCGCCCAAAGAGCCCTTCCTGTCCTTCGTCAAGTCTGGCGAGCTGACCCACTCGGCGATGGACCGTATCAGCGAGGCCAGGGTCCGGTTTTACGGTGATACCGCGGTCCTCACGGCGCGGGTGACGAACACCGCGCACCACATGGGCCAGCGGTTCGATGCCGACGAGTGGACGACGGACGTGTTCGTGAAGCGGGACGGCCGTTGGCTGTGCGTGCTAAGCCACATCACCGCAGCCAGGGTCTGAGTGAAGGCCGGCTACGGATGTGCGAGCATCCCGTCATGATCATCGTGGCCGGAGCGCTCTACGTCGATGAGGGCGACCGGGACCTGTACCTGCGCGGGTGCGCCGAGGTGAGCGCGGCGGCAAGGAAGTCGGCCGGCTGCATCGAGTTCTGGGCCCGGTCCATGGGTGAGGCCACTATGCCGGAGCCGGGCGGCGATGATTTTCGAGCGGCGCAACCGTCAGTACACATGAAGGTTGAACCGCCGACGACAGGAGAAGTCATGCCCCGGATCACCCCCAACCTCTGGTTTGACACCGAAGGCCAGGAGGCCGCTGAGTTCTACGTCTCGGTGTTCCCGAACTCGAAGATCACGAACGTCACCTACTACGGCGAGGCTGGTCCCGGACCGGCCGGCGCCGTGCTGACCGTAGACTTCGTGCTCGACGGGCAGCAGTACACCGCCATCAACGGCGGCCCGGAGTTCACCTTCAACGAGGCGATCTCGCTACTGATCAACTGCGCCGACCAGACCGAGGTCGACTACTACTGGGCCAAGCTCTCCGAGGGTGGTGGCCAGGAGGGGCCGTGCGGGTGGCTCAAGGACCGGTACGGCCTGTCCTGGCAGGTCTGCCCGGAAGGCATGGGAGCGCTGCTGAACGACCCTGACAAGGGCCGCGCGGACCGGGCCATGCGGGCCATGCTGGGCATGAAGAAGATCGACCTGGCCGCGCTCTACGCCGCTGCTGATCAGTCTTAAGGGTCCCGCAACCGCCCGGTTTGCCAGATTTCGCCCCTCTGGAGAGGCGGCGCCGACCGGCCTAATCCTGCGACCGGCCTAATCCTGCACTGCTCGGAAAATAGCCAAGCGTTCACAGTTAGTGAGTGGCACAGCGCTGCCCGCACGTTTCATCATTCGCGGGAGGCCGGCAACGCCGGCCGTGGGCCACTGAGATAAGAATCGCCCAAGCGTCGGCCGGTTTGCCCCAATTCCGCTTCTGGGATGGCGGTGACCGTCGGCATTTTCCTGCACTGTGCAGGAAAATGCCGGTACACCGGCATAACTCTGCACAGTATGGCGAAGTAGCCGCAAGGGCGCGTTTGCCGGATTATCATCATCCGGGGTGACGGCGCCAGCCGGCCTAATCCTGCACTGTGCAGAGTTAGACCGGTACCCCGGACTAACTTCTCTGCGAGCACCTATCCGAACCTGGGCGCGGCTCTTCCCCCAGTACGCCGGCGCGGACAGCCATTTCGACTTCATCATCGCCGGCTCTGCCTTCCTGCACAATGTGGGGAGCCTGACGGTTCAGGTCGCTCCCGCGGTGCGAGCAGAATTGGCGCTTGCCGCTACACTCACCACACGGACCGCCTGACTTGAGCGTTCCGGAACACGGGCGTCGCATCGACATCGCGATTGAACTCGATAGGCGCCGGACTCGATTGGCGGGTGGTTTCCGTCGTCTTCGGGCGTGTTCGCCCCTACACGACGACGTTGACCTTCGCATGCCGCGCATCGCGATGGTCGAGCACGCGTGACCGACAACCGCCTGCGTAACCGAGCGGGCAGAAGCGAACCCTGTTTATGCCCACGTTCATCGAGCTCGGCGTGCCTCGGGATATCACCGATTTCCTCGCCCGCCACGGCGTGACCACGCCGTTTCCAATCCAAGCCGCGACGATAGCCGATGCGATGGCTGGCCGTGACCTATGTGGTCGCGCGCCGACCGGCTCGGGCAAGACGCTCGCGTTCTCGATTCCCCTCGCGGTCAACGGCCGCAAGGGCGGACCCCGCCGCCCGGGCTCCCTTGTGCTGGTTCCCACCCGTGAGCTGGCCGCCCAGGTCGCCCGAGAGCTGCGCCCGCTTGCCGAGTTGCATGGGCGCTCCGTCGCGACCTTCTACGGCGGGACGAGCATCGCTGCCGACCAGCGGAGCCTTCGCCGCACTGTCGACATCGCCATTGCGTGCCCCGGGCGGCTCGCCGACCTCGTCCGCCGTGGCGACGCAGACCTGCGCGCCGTCCGCACCATCGTGGTGGACGAGGCGGATCGCATGGCCGACATGGGTTTCCTCCCGGAGGTGAAGCGGCTCCTCGACCAGACGGCCGCCGACCGGCAGACGTTGCTGTTCTCGGCAACCCTCGACGGCGACGTCGACGTATTGATCCGCGACTACCAGCGCGACCCGATCCGTCACGAGCTGGCCGCATCGCATGAGGACTGCGCCGACGTCCGTCATTTCTTCTGGCGCGCCGCATCGAACGAGCGGGTAGGCATCGCTCGCGACATCGTCTTGGCGGCAGCGCCCGCCATTGTGTTCACCCGCACGAAGCACACGGCCGACCGCGTGGCGAAGGCACTCAACCGCCAAGGCGTACGGGTCGCGGTGATCCATGGCAATCGTTCACAGAGCCAGCGCGAGCGTGCGCTGGCCGACTTCTCGAGCGGACGCGTGGCCGCTCTCGTGGCGACCGACGTCGCCGCCCGCGGGATCCATGTCGACAACGTCGGCGCCGTCGTACACTTCGATCCGCCCGCGACCGGCAAGGACTATCTTCACAGGTCGGGACGCACCGGCCGCGCGGGTGCCAATGGCGTCGTCGTGACGCTCGTCGCGCCCGACAAGGTCGGCGACGTCAAGAGCCTGCAACGAGCACTCGCCCTCCGCCAGCACGTCGACAAGACGGCCCTCCATCTCCTGACCGACGGGACCAGCGGCGTCTCCCTGAACCCGGCGGACACTGGCCCGCGAGCGCGGTCGCAGGACCGCGGGCCGCAGCCACCGCGCAACGGACGCGCCCGTTCTGGTCAGCCCCCATTCAGTGGCCGCAAGCGGCGTAACAGCCGGGTCCGCCCGCGCGCCGCCGCAGGACGCTAACGCGCCCCGCGGCTCCGCAGCTCGTCAGCGTCGCCTCATCAAGCAGGGTCGGATCCGCCGCCGCTAGGATGCGACCCATGCAAGAACAGTGGGAGCACCTGGTCGAGGTGTTCGGTATGGAGTGGCGTCGACAGGAGCGGCTCCCCGAAGCCGAGGGATTGCAACGGAAGCTCAACGAATGGGGTGCCCAGGGCTGGGAGCTCGTCGCCTTTGAGATGGTGCGGGATGAGCACGTCACCACTGGAGGGCCCGAGTCCGCAGATCAGTCCCCGACGGCCGCCTACCTCGCCATCCTCAAACGCCCCAAGGCCCGATAGCGCCCCCGCACTCCCGATCCGAGCCTTTGGCGCAACTGCAAGATTCCTCCGCATACGGAGGAATCTTGCACGTCAAGACCAGCGCCCCGGCCGGAGGATGCAACAATCCTTCGTATCCGGAGGAAAATGGCACCTTGGGGCTGGCCGGTCGCTGCCATCCGCGCGACCTCTTATTCCAGGACGACCTGGCCGCGCTGTGCAAGACCGCGGGGATCCCCGTCCTGACGCCGCACAAGCTCCGCCATGCGGCCAAGACCCTGTTGACCGCAGAGGGGCTGGACCCGCACGTGGTCCAGAGCAGATGGGCCGGTGGTCGGACCTGGCGACTGTGGGCCTATACGGGGTCGGGGAGGATCGGTACAAGATCCTCCGGTAAACCGTTAGGTCAGTTCACCTGTTCGGTGACCGCTGCGATCGCGTCGTCGGGCTGAAGTGCGCGGTACAGGTGGAGCGGCCGACGCCGAGGTGGGCGGCGATGGCGGTGACGGACTCGCCGCGGTCGGCCGCCGCGGCGGCAGCGGCGCGCAGTCCGTCGAGGGTGCGTTCGCGGATCAGGTCGCGCTCCATTCGGCAGCCAGCGCCGCGACGGCGAACAGCAGCCGCTCGGCGATGCTCGCCGCGTTCAGCCGGTGCACGCCGGCGCACACGCCGACGAGGATCTCCAGGATGATGCCGCGGGCGTGCTGCTGGCAACCCGGTCCGGCGTGTAGATCACCAACGTGTCGTCGGGCTGGAGCCGGTCAAGCACGGTACGCAGCTTCGGCCGTTCGCCGCGAGTGCTGGCCGTTTCCACCACCATCTCCCGGCAGTGTGGGGCGGCCAGGGCGTCGAGCTGGTCCTGGTGGTCCTGGTGGTCCTGGCCGCGGGTAGAGACCCGGGCGTACCCGACACGGATCCGGTTGTGCGGGCGCGCCGTGCCATCCGCCGTGGCGGTGTGGGCGGTCGTCATGCCGATGATCGTCCCGGAACCTCGTCGGCGACACGCGGATTCGGGACGGGTTTCGGGACTCAGTGTCCTGCGGAAACGCGCCACACCGGAGTCTGTTGTTGAGCGTCCCGGAAACGACCGTTTGAGGGACGACGGCGACGATCAGCGGGAGCTGTTGGGCGGCTGAGTCGGGTTCGTGGTTAACGAGGCGGTAGCGCAGGAACTCGGCTGGTCTTCGGGCGGTGCCGGTCGGCAGTCGACGTAGGCGTCCAGTGCGGCGGCGCCACTGAGCATGGCGCGACTCTTGGCCGACAGGCGGGCACGCCAGTCGCGGAGCATGGACTCGAGCGGCGCGATGCCTCCGGCGGAACGGACCTGGGCAATCAGCGGGGCAATCTGCTCCAGCAGGTAGCCACCTCGTCTGAGCTGGTGAGCCAGTAGGGCGTCGCGCACGTCGGCCGCGCTGTAGACCCGATAGCCCGTCTGCGGGTCACGGCGCGGCTGGACCAAGCCAGCG
>Ga0187893_10004053_pt1 | contig 28489 bp, 20 predicted proteins | sample MA1701074metaG_FD_139574 | JGI IMG/M metagenome (GOLD analysis project Ga0187893, IMG submission 139574) | White microbial mat communities from a basaltic lava cave in the Kipuka Kanohina Cave System on the Island of Hawaii, USA - MA170107-4 metaG ...
CAGAAAGGAAGTAGGGCGATCCGGGTGTCCTGGTCATCAGTCCCCGCCCCCCTCGGGGGACCGGCCAGAATTTCCGGAAAAAGTGCGGTCAGAATTTTCGGAACCCGCAGCTCCACGACGGGCGGGAGGCAGCCGCACGAAATGCCATCGGGAAGTTCCCGGCGCAAGGCCCAGCCGGCGGCGAGCCAGGCGAGCAGCGCGAGCGCGGTCAAGGAGGGGCGGTACGCTGCAAGGAGCGCGATGGAGGCGAGGAGAGGGATCAGGACTACCACGAGAGTGACGGCCCGCCCTCCCTGTTCCGCCACGATGCGCCAGACCCCCGTGGCGCTCGCAGCGGAGACAATGTGCGCCCCCCCGAGGGCGAGGAAGCAGAGGCCCACGATGCACCTCGTTGCAGCGAGTGCACGCCCCGGGAATGTCACTGCGGCCTCAGGACCAGATCCAAGAGGAGCGGCGATGCCTTCGACCCGCCCAAGTCCGCTTCCAACTCGCCGACCAGGGCCCTGGACCGGAGCAGCGATTCGCGGAAGAACCCGGATATGCGAAGGCGGCCCTCGTCGGGTATGGGAATCTGGGTCATGGCGCCGCGGACCGTCGTCCCTCCCAGATCGGCCAACACCAGAAAACCACGCCCCGGCCAGTGCCACTCGGCATGGACGATCGCCCCGGGCGCCATGGGTTCGTTCGCTTCGGTGAGCAATCGCACCAACGCGTTGCGGCCGCCGGGGCGGCGTGCACGGAGCGTGGGGAGCGCGCGAGGGAGCACGCAGGCACACTCCCCGAGCTCGATCACCTCGCGTGCGAACCGGACGCGTGCGGTCGCGTCGCCACCCCCTGGGCCTAGGCGAAACTCGCACTCCACCTCGACACTATCCCGGGGAACCGAGAGCACGACCCGGTTCGCGGCCCCGACGGAGAGGTCCGTCCGCCCGGAGCTCCCGTCACCCCGGCGGATCTCGCAGGAGAGCGGCAAGACCTGCACGGGGCCGCCTCCTTCCTCGGAGAAGGCGAGGTGGAGTTCCCTGGATCCGCCCACGCGCACGAGGAGGCGGCGGGCCTCGAATTCCGCGGTGGTGATCACCCGGCGTCCGCTCCACCCATCCCGGACTTCGTAGATGAGCACATCCCGCTCTCCTCCGTTCAAGGTGACCGTACCGGGCACATCGCAGGGGACTGGAGTCCCGGCTCCGATCCGCACCAGTAGCGCGGCTCGGGACTCCCCTTCAAACGTCACTGCAATGGGCTGGCGCACGCGCCTCTTCACCGTCACCTGCACCTCGAGGGGAGCGCCATCGCGAACCGGGAGCCGTACGGGTTCGTCCGCGGATGCCACCCCAATCTCGTATTCGCCGAACGGAACGAGCGGAAAAAGGAAGCCCCCCTCCGCATCCGTCGTCTGGGTCATGGAGGGGATCGCGGGCCCCTCGAGGCAAATCGAGACCCGGCCCGCAGGCGCGCCGTCGCTGTAGATCGCCCGCCCAGACACCTGCGCGCACACATCGAGCTCGACGGTAACCCGGGTGTCGGTGGCGGGAAGTCGCAGATGCTTCAAGTGCCGTCCGCGTCGGATCACGAGGAGGAGGTCGACGGAGGGCAGATTGGCCAGGCGGAACACCCCGTCGGGGGCGGCCACGCTGGAGACGAGGCACTCGGCGGGATCGAGCCGTACGAGTGGCCCGACGAGGCCGCGGGGGAGCAACCGGAATTCATAGGCCTCGACGATGAGGCCTCCCACATCCAACGTCCCCGATCGGATCAGGCCCTCGACGATTCTTCCCGCGCCGGGAGTCAACTCGATCCGACGGGCCCGCTCCTCCTGCGCGAAGCGGAAGGGGAACGACTCCGGGAGGTATCCTTCTGCAAGAATGAGAAGCGAGAGGGCCATCCCCCGAAGTTGCTCGCCCGTGAGATCGGGGCTCGCGATGCGAATCATCCCGTCGCGGGTTTCGTGCATGCCGGAGAGCCAGGCCGCCGGCAGTCCCGTCGCCGTGTCCAAGGCAATGACGCGAAAGGCGGCGACGGGCAGGCCCGTGGAGCGATCCACGACCGCGACTGCCGGCGCCCGCTCCACCGCGATGGCCAAATCCACATGTCCCTCGTGGATCTCCAACGGCGGGATCGCATGCGTTGGGAGGAACTCCGTGGAAGCGATGGCCACGGACCCTGCGGTGCCGATCGGAACGAGAAACTCGGTCGTCTCCCCCGGGCGCATTTCCCATCGCCACGTACCGTCATCGACCGCGCTCTCCCATAGAAGAGGGACGATGCGATTCCCACCTTCCGGATCCTCCTCGAGCCCCGTCATCGAGACGCGGAGCAGCCCAGCAGGCAGGCAATGCACCACCACCCTGGACCTGCCGGACAGCTCGCCGACGGCCACGAGCTCCTCCCCGTACCAGTGCGCCTGGTCGGTCGCGAGGAACTGATGGTAGGTGCCGCCCGCCTCGAGCGCGCTCACCCTCGGCACGAGGGCGACTCCCAGCGTGTCCGAAGTCGCCTCCGCCCAGACGTCGCCTGCCTGCGGGTGGAGATCAATGATGGCCTCCCCCACGCGCTTGCGACGGATCGCGGCCCCGCGCAACACTACGTCGCATCGCGACCGCGGAAGTCCCTGCCCAGCTCCGACCTCCCATCCCGCATCCGATGCGCTGCTGGTGGCATTCCGCCGAGCTGCCTTGATCCGCAGGCCGGGTAGGGGCGTCCCCTCAGGGCCCAGAACCAGGACTTCGAGCCGCTCGGCCTCCCGCGGCTCGCCGGGTCCCGCCGTGGGAGGTCGCGGGCCATGCTCCGCGGAGCGGCGGGGTTCCCGCTCCCCCCCCGCCAGGAAGATCGCGAGGACCAGAACCCCGAGCAGCGCGCAAAGAATGCCCGCGAGCAGGGTCCGCTTGCGGGGCGTGGGAGGCTTCGCCATCAGTGACATGCTTCTGCGAGTCCGGGGCAGGTGCATGGTACGGCCTAGGGCCCGACGACAAGCAGGCGCAGCGGTGCCATCGATGTCGCGCCGCCCTGGTGTTGGACAACCAGGGAGGACTCGACGAGCACCGTCCCGGAGAGAAGGCGCACACGGCATCGGACGCTCAAACCCCTCCCAGCGCGCTCCACGGCAAGCAGCGTCATGGATGGATCGTCGCCGGCCAGCCGTGCTTCGAGGAGCCGATCGCCGGCCACCTGCGGATGGAGATTCCAGATCGCGGTGACCTCGCGAGATTCCCGCCCCACGGTGACGAGTCTCGCGGGCGGGCAGACTCCCACCGACTCGGTCGCCCCTGGGCGCACGATCACGGTAAGTTCGCGGGCGGCGGCCACCAAGTCATCCGGCGGGATCAGGAAGTTCAACGTCCCATGCCGGGCTCTCGACACGTCCTGCGGATCGAGGGACACTCGAAAGGCGCAGCTCCAGACTTCGCCGATGGAGGTTTCTCGTACACCCGCAGGCTCGCAGCGCACATAGGGGGGGGCCTTTACCGCGATTCCGTGCGCGACGGTGCTTGGCGCGGCCCGCACCAGTAGGGTGACTGTAGCTTCCCATGGCGCGTCGGGTCCTGGACCGCCCAGGACCACGAGGGGGGACGAGGCCGCGGCAAACACCTCCGGCTCAGGATGCACGATGCCCTTCATCGTGAACACCAGCGGGCGTGGGTCCCCGCGCAACTCGACGAATGCGGAACTATCGAAAGGACCGTTGCGGCCCCTGGTATCGACGACGAGCGTGACGGCCATTCCCGTCGCCTGTTGCACGACGGACCCGGCCGAAGTCGACACGGTAATCCCCGAACACCCGCACCCTGTCCAGGAGCGGACCACTTCTGGTCGCGCCAGGCCACCGCGCGGATGCAGCTCAAACGTATGCGACACCTTTGTCCCGGGACGGACGATGCCGTAATGGTGCACCTGCCCGTCCTCACGATTCTCCCTGTCAGGATAGGTCGCCACCGAAACCGCGTCGGTGGGGAACGGCACCGGGGAGGGGATCTCGCTCGCGATCCAGGCAAGGAGGATCGCCAAGCACCCTAGGACTCTTCCGCGCACGACTCCCTCCCTTCCGGATGCGATTCTCGCTCGGGCGGACTACCTCGATGGGAGCCGCGATCGCGGGACCGTTGCGACCTCAACATCAGGAACAGCCACACGCAGGCAGCGACTCCGGCGATGCGAAGGATGGTGAGCGACCCCGGGCTGCGCTGGCCGGATGCAGGAGAGTTGAAAACGGATCCGTTCGCGTCGCGCGGTGCCGCGCTCGCGGGCTCGGGGATGATCCCCAGCAACTCCTGGACATCCGCGGGGATCCGGTCGAATCCCGACCCCAGCCAGACTCCGCCGAACTGGAGACCGCGTGCATAACTGTAGACCCTTGCCGTTGCCGCGATCAGGGACCTCGCATCGGCCCCGGCGGCCGACCCGACATCGCGCACGGAGTTCCAGATGATCTGGATTCCCGACGCGTCAAACACGATGTTGCAAGAGTCCCGCGGAAAGGGAACCTCGCCGTCGAACGGATGGTCGCCATAGCTCCAGACCGCATACATGAGCGGGGAACCGGCCCGTTCGACGTCGCCAATCGCGCACAGGAGTGGCAGCGCGAGTTCCGCGGTGACCGGCCGGGCCACGAGACGGGCCACCGTGCGCGCGGGTTCGGTGCCCCCCGCAGGCTCGAGGAACGTGATGCTCAAGGGGACGGCTCCGTCCAGGTGCGCGGGATGAACGGTCGTGCGCATCTCCGCGATATCGCGGTCGAGCATCGGGAGCGGTTCCATGAGCGCATCGACGAGGCACGACGAGACCCCGAACTCGCGCCAGAACAGATCGAGCTGCTCCCAATCCGACGTGTAGTGGAACCAATGCAGGGGCGTCCTTCCGGCGACGAGATACGGTGCGCCCTCGCGGTCGCCCCTCTGGACGAACCACTCGCCCGCGGGCACTTGCACGACCTCGCACAGGGTGCGGCTTTCCTGGGCGACGGCGATCGTCCCATCGCCGTGGGACAAGCGAGTGACGGCCGCCCAGAGTTCGTTCGACGACAGCGTCGCCCCCCGGGAGACCGCGGACTCGAGCTGCGCGCGAAGCTCCTCGTGGCCTGACCAGGAGCACCGCACATGAAGCTCGCGCGTGAGAGTGGTGTAGCGAAGGGGGGCGCGCAGCGTGTCGAGGAAGTTAGTCAATACCTGGCGGTGCACGGAGGGGCGCGACACGTAGTCCCGGTCCCCAGCCACGACGATCGGGACTGCCGGCAGCCATGCAAACGCCAGGAAGCCGGCGCATGCCAGTCCCAGGAGGCATCGGGTGTGAACCGCGGATGCGCCGCGCATGCTCCTTGGCTGTGCCCCCGGAACTGGAGCGCGCCGTCGCTCCCACCCTCCTCCGCACGCGGGAGCTGCCACCTGCCCTTCCCCCGCGACTGCCTGCTCGCTCTGTGCCATGGCATGTCCCCCCCTTGCGTCAATCCGCGTCGAGTTGTGAGAGAGACATCTCTTCGCCCCTCACCCGCGGTACATTCTCCGGGATGCGAAGGTGTGGCCCCTCCCAGGACTGGGCGACGGGGCCACACCTTCCTTGACAGCCTCGGACGCCTCGGTTCTACCGAGTTTCCCAGGCCCGGAATGGGCCGTGCCCTACTCGACCGGCTGGGCCAACTCCTCCTCGGGGTAGTTCGCCCCCTCACACAGCACGCCGCTGCAGTGGCAGAGCCCCGAGACCGGGTTCCCGCATTCCACAGTCGTAATCTTGAACTTGCACTGGAATCCGGCTTGTCCGTTGACCGTGCAGCCGAGCTTCTGGCACTGCCATGTCTTCGCCTTGTTGGGCGACCCCGGGGGGGCATCCGTCAGGGTGCAATAGCACGGCGGCGTCGGACACGCATCGCACTTGGCGGAGACGATTTTCCCGCAGCGCGAAATGCTGGTGTCGCAGACGATCTGCGCGCCCGCGATGCAGGGAACGGAGCACCCCGAGCTGTCGGCAGGCGGCTCGTGGTGTGCGGGGATACAGCATTTCGTGGCGGGGGCCGAGGACGTACAACCCGCCCCCGAATCGTGCGCCACAGCGAGAATCCACGCAACACTCCCGAGCAGGATCGGCAACAGGTTCCTGATCACGATTCAGTCCTCCTTTTCACGTTTGCGCGACCGTAGACCTCCTACGGCGAGTCAAACGTTTCACTTTCTCCCGTGCCTCGAGAACGGATCCCGATGCATGCCACCCACGTTTGCATGGAGAAGTGCGGGGCACAAGACGTCCACACGGACGTGTCCGAACGGACGTGGCGACGAGCGTAAACCCTGCCCAGGGCAGGACCTCCGTCAGGAGTCCTCCCGAGGCGACTTTCCCGATTCATCTCGTTTCTACCCGACGGGAGGACCTTTCGATTGCGTCCCGCACCGCCATGCAGAACCCGATCCGATTGCGGGCGAGGAACTTGGCGTAGAGGGATCGTACACGGTCTTTGATCGTGCGCGCGCTCCGACCGAGTTCGCAGGCGATCGCGTCGACGGTCTTTCCGCGCAAGAGTCGTCGCGCAACTTGAAGCTGTAACGGAGTGATGCGATACGTGCGGGTGAGTTCGGCCCAGTCCCGCGCCGCCACCCGGGCCCACCAGTTCGACTCGGAGTTGCGACGTCTGTTCTCGGCCCCGTCCTGGAGCTCCATGGATTCTGGCGTCCCCCAATCGAGGCCCACCGATCCGATGCGCGCCGCGCCGATGCGCGCAACCTTTCCCCCGTGTGGGCCATGTTTCCACGGCGCGAATTCCCTTTGACTCTCCTCCTCTATGGGACCGCGGCGGGGGTGTGTCAAGCCCGAGCCCCCCTACGGCCGAGCGGATACTCCTGATTTCGGTTGACCAACGCAGCCGAATGGAACCAATGAGGCCCTCGTTCGGACCAAATGGCGCCAATCATGGGACTAATGGGAAGGCGCCGAAACACTGGCGTCCGCTGGCATGGCAGCGGCGGGCTCGACTCGACTGTGGCGCGACGACGCTGACCAGGCGCGGTGGGAGGCGACTCTCGGAACGGCCCCGTCGTCAGGCGATCGACGCCGACGCTTGCCCCGATCGAGCGGGCGTGGGTCTATATCCCTGGAGGTCATCGGCTCCGCCACGAGGGCGTCGCGGGTACGGGGGGGGGCTGCAGGCTCATGGAGTGCCCGGAAAACACCCTCGCGCGTCGCTCAGGTTGGTTGCGGGCGATCGGCCTGTCCGCCCCCCACGAGGGGATGGATCGCCCCCTCTACGACGCACGCACCAACCTACCGCTCCTCATCGTCCCCATTGTCACGATCGTAGGGCGAGTGCCTGCGACACCCCTTGCGTGCAGGTCACACTTCCCCTGGTGCTGCAGCAGGATGCGACGGGGGCGGGGGTTGGTCGGGGCCGGCACTCGAACTCGGCGGCGCGGGCCTCACTTCACGCCGTACTTCTCGATCTTGTCGTAGAGCGCGCGGCGCGAGATTCCGAGCTGCTTGGCCGTCTCGGCTTTGTTTCCGCCGGTGAGTTTGAGCGTCTCCACGATCGCCTGGCGCTCGATCTCCCTCAGGGCACGTCCGCCGAGCTTCCCGCGCGCGCCGCCGGAAATCACGGGCGCCTGGTCCTTGAGCCCCTGGAGCAGTTCCGGACCGATGACGCCGTCAGCGAGCGCCACGAGCCGCTTCACCTCGTTCTGCAACTCCCGGACGTTGCCGGGCCAGGAATAGGAGACGAGCAGCTTGAGCGCCGCCGCGCTGAAGGTCTTGCGCGGGGCCCCCGCCTGGTCGCACGCCAGGGCGAGGAAGTGGTCGAGAAGCGGCTCGATGTCCTCGCGCCGCTCGCGGAGCGGCGGGAGTCGGATGCTGAGGACGTTCAGCCGGTAATAGAGGTCCTCGCGGAAGGTCCCCTCCTCGACGGAAGCCTTGAGATCGCGGTTGGTGGCCGAGATTACGCGCACGTCGACGCGCTCCACCGTGGTGGCCCCCACCTTGCGCACGTCGCCCTCCTGCAAGGCGCGCAGGAGCTTGGTCTGCATGCCGGCCGACATCTCCCCGATCTCGTCCAGGAAGAGCGTGCCGCCGTGCGCACGCTGGAAGAGCCCGTCCCGCGTGCGGTCGGCGCCGGTGAAGGCCCCTTTGACGTGGCCGAACAGCTCGCTCTCCAGCAGGGATTCCGGAACCGCCGCGCAGTTCTCGCTCAGGAAGGGCGCCTTGCCCCTCGCTCCCAGGGAATGGATCGCGTTCGCAACCAGTTCCTTGCCCGTGCCGCTGTCGCCGCAGATGAGCACGGGAAACTCGGTCGGGATCACACGGTCGAGGATCGAGAAGACCTCGCGAATGGCCGGGCTGTATCCGAGGATTCCACTGTAGTCGTACTTGTACTGGTCGCGCGGTTTCAGCGCGCGCAGCCTCGCGCGGTAGGCCTCCATCTCGGCATTGCGGTCGGCGACCTCCCGCGCCAGCCCCTCGTTGAGCTCCTCCAGGCGCTTGCGCTGCCGCGCGTTCTCCTCGAAGAGCCGCGCGTTCCCGATGGCGATGGCGGAGAGATCCCGGAATTCGAGGAGCAGCGCCATGTCCTCCTCGCTGAACTCGGACTCGTGGAACCGGTGATCGACGTAGATGGCCCCGATCATCTCGCGGTGGAGCACGAGCGGGGTGCAGAGCACCGAGCGGAGTTTCATCTCGCCGATCGAAGCGCTCCCGAGGAAATCCTTGTCCTCCGAGGCGTTATCGGTGCGGATCGTCTCCCTGGTCTCCATCGCCCGGCGGAGGATCGACCGGCTGAGCTTGAGCGCGGGCTTGCGCACGTCCTCCCGGTCGATGTTGCGCGCCACCGCGACGTTGCCGTCTTCCGACCCGCCGAGCCAGACGAACGCGCGCTCCGCTTTGGTGAGATCGACGATGGTGTCGAGCACCATGGCGAGCACCTTGCGCAGGTCCTGCTCGGACGCCAGCGTCTTGGCCACGGCCAAGAGGTGCTTGTAGCGGGCGGCAAGCGCCGCATCGTCGGCGCGAAACCTACCGAAGATCGCCATGGGCCATCCGCCTCCCGATCCACGCCACCGACCGCGCCGCTCCCGGGCACTACGGTTCTCCCGGGCGCGTGGGCGGTCGGAATCCTTACAGTGGGGTGGGCATTTTCGCAACACCGGGCGCCGCACACAAGGCAGAAGCGGGGCGCGCGGACCTCAAGGGGCCGTCCCGGACTCGGCGAAGAAGGCGCGGGCCGCGGGGCTCAAGGCCTCCTCGCCCCGAGCCAGCAGGTGGAACTGCCGCCGCACATCGAAGCCCTTCACCTTGAGGATCGCCAGGGTTCCGTGCTCCACCTCATCGCGCACGGAGAGGTCGGAGACGAGCGCCGCGCCAAGACCCTCGCGCACCGCCGCCTTGATCGCCTCGGCGCTCCCCACCTCCAACACGGCTTGCAGCTTGGGCGCGCTCTTGGCGCCCAACGCGGCGGCGAGCCCGGCAAGCGTCGCAGCCCGGGTGCCCGAGCCCTCTTCACGCATCACGAAGGAATGGCGCAGCAATTCCTCCACCGGCACCGATTTCCGGCGCGCCAGCTCGTGGTCCGGCGCGACGACAAGAACGAGCCGGTCCTCGCCCAGGGCATGGTCCCGCAGGCTCCCGTCCTCGGGACGAAGGCCGACCGCGCCCAGTTCGAGTTCGCCCGAGCGGATGCGCTCGAGGATCTCCCTCGAGTCGGCGGTGACCAACCTCAGACTCACGCCGGGGTGGCGCTTCCCGAAACGGGCGAGCAGGCGCGGCATGAGGTAGGAGGCGGGGATCGTCGAGGCGCCGACCACGAGGGAGCCTTGCAACAGGCCGGTGAGTTCGGTGATCACGGCTCGCGCGCTGCGCTCGGCGCGCAGGGTCTCTCTCGCCGCGCGGAGCAGGGCTTGCCCGGCGGCGGTCGGCTTCACCCCCTGCCGGTCACGATCCACGACCCGCACCCCGAGGCGCCTCTCGAGGTCGGCGATGTGGCCGCTCACGGTCGACTGCGAAAGCTCGAGGTGGCGGGCGGCACGAGTGAAGGAGCCCTGGTCGACCAGCGCCACGAACGCTTCCAGCTGTCGAATCGAGAGCGGCTCCTCGGATCGCGGCACGCCGGCCAGCATACGAAACAGGCGGCCGGGTCCTGCCGGAAAAGAGCGAGGCCGCCCGGAGCGGGCGGCCTCGCATGTTCGATAGCGGAAATCGGCTGGCTTACGCCTCAGGATCCTTCTCGCCCTTGCGGCGGAGGAGGAGGAGCTTGCCCTCACGGGCGTTCCAGTCGGCCACCTCGGAGTCGTACTCCTTCTGCTCGCTCTCCAGCTTCTTCTGGCTGGAGGCGTCGCCCTTCTCCTGGACGCGGATCTTCAGGTCGTCGAGCCGCTGGCGCACGCTGTCGAGCCGGTCAAGCTCATTGAGGAGCTTCTTGTAGTCGCGCGTCATGCGGTCGAAGTTGTTCTCGTAGGTGAGGGAGACCAGCGCCTTCATCCCCTTGAGGATGGCGGAGGCCTTGAGGTCGCGGCCGTCGATCACGGTGTGGACCGTGTAGTCGCGGCGCATGAAGACGAGGCGCGGCGTGCCGCGGCCTGCATCCTTGAGGATGCGGTCGCGGGCGGCGTCCGCCTCGGTCATCCGCACGCAGCGGAAGAACTTGGAGCCGACGCCGACATCCTCGTTCTTGAAGGCGATGTCCTCGAGCTTGCGCATCAGGTCGCTCGTGGCATCCGAGTCGGTGATGAAGACGAAGAGAGGCTTGTCCGAAACCTGGTTCGCCTCGACCTGCTCCGTCGCCTCGGCACTTTCGCCGGTGACGAGCGCCTTCGGCGCGACCTCGGACATGTTCTGCCAGCCGATCGAAAGCCGGGCCAGACTGGCCCCGCTACGACCGCATCAGCCAGCCTGCGCGGGCGCGACCAAACCGGCAATCGCAACCAGCGCGGGCGCCACCCACCAACTCCGCTTGACCATAGACATGCAAATCCTCCTGTTGGAGCACCCCAGGCCTAGCCGACGGAGCACTCGGTTCTCTTGAAGAGTTTACGCCACGGGGGGGGCGAATTCTAATGCCAATTCCAGCGGCCTTTCCGATGGTCTGTGCTTCCGCCATAAACAATTGGCAGCTAATGCTTTATGCGATTGCGGGGAGGGGGGCGGGGACCGTCAACTCATCCTTCTGCGTGAACAGGAAGGTGTCGTAATAGTAGTGCGTGAGCAAGAGCCCCTTGGCGACCATGTAGTAGGCCAGGAGTTCGCTCAAGGGGAATAGATGGGTCACCAGGAGGATGAGGCCGACCACGGCGCCTGTCCCAGCGACCGCCGTGAGGTAGTAGCGGGCCAGGCCCGGCCAGCCGCGCTGGGAGAGGGCGCGCACGAAGGGCAGTTCCACCTCCCCACGCTCGGCGCGGAGCCGGTTGGCCCACCAGATGAGCGCCAGGTACTGGATGCAGTGCCAGGTGTTGATGCCCTGAAAGGCCACGTCCAGATTGGGGAAGAGCGGGGTGAACAGGGTCGCCGCGACGGTCGCCCCGATGAGGATGGTCTTGCCGAGGTGCAGGGAACCGCGCAGCCAGCGCCGCAGGGTGAAGAACAGCCACCCGGCGAGGAAGACGCCGAAGACGCCGAAGGAGGCCGTCACCAGTCCTGGCCCGAGGATCGCCTGCGGCACCAGCAACTGGATCCCGTCGAGCATGAACGTTCCCTCCACCATCCGGACGGTGGCGAAGGGGTAGAGGCAGGAAAAGACCAGTCCGTACTCGAAGAGTCTCTCCCCGCGCACCGGTGGCTCGCCCTGCCGGTTCGAATAACAGTTGGCGACGTAACAGATCTGCTGCAGCACGTGGAGCGAGGCCCAAGTGAAGAAGACGGTGAGGAAGAGGGCGGTGTTCAGGAATGCGAACGCCGCCGTGAGAAGCGGGATCAGGTAGGCGATGCGCGAGTAGGTCTTGTGCTTCCGCACGAACCGCGGGTCCATGTTGGTGCGGGTAAAGGTGACGAAGACATGCGGCCCCCCCACGGCGAGCATCACGATCATGGCGACCCGCGCGGCGCTCAGGCCCCAGTGGTAAAGCAGGGGCGCCAGGGGCACCACCAGGGCGGACCCGACCAGCCATCCCAGATCCCAGCGCTTGCTGCAGATCCAGGGTCCGGCGCCTTGGGAGGCGACGTGGTTCGACATGGGGGGGTCTAGGATAGCCAGCGTTCGTCGCTCCGTCTACCAAGGTAGGCTCTGGGGACCGATGCATCGCGCCGAGCGCCCCTCCGCGCCCGTTCCCACCCTGACGGGAACCGGCGCGGGGTACCCCGGAAGCAGGACAAGGTGAACGCGGCGCTCCTCCTTCTCGCGGCGATCGAGCTCGTGCAGGGCGGGCTGGCGGTGCTGCGGCTCGAGCACGACGGCGATGCGGTGGCGGTCCGTGCCGCTTCCATCCTGCGGCACCACGTCACGCTGATCACCGGCGCGGCGCTTCCGGAAACGGGGGCGGGGCCGGCGCTCCGGTTCGAGCGGACCACCGCGCCCGGCTACGCCATCCGCCCCGACGGAAGCGGCGCCGTCGTCGCCGGTCGCGATCTCGTGCGCGCCGCCTACGACCTCCTCGAGACCTGGGGATGCGATTTCGTCGGCCCGGCCCCGCGGCTGCCCCGGCGCACGGACCTCCAGGTCGCGCCGGGGGAGTGGCGCCCGGCGCGCACGCTCACTTGGGAGGATTCGGAGCCGCTCCCCCACCTGCCCATCGACGGCGTCTCCGTCCGCGGGCCGGACTCCTACGACCGCCAGCGCGACCCGCTCGTCACCGAGGCGGCGCGCCACGGCTGGCGACTGCGCGTCGTGTCCCCCGGTTTCGACCCGTTCCTCCCGGCCGCGCGGGCGGAGGAGCACCCGGACTGGTTCGCGCTGCGCGGCGGGCGCCGGGAGGCGCGCGGGAATTTCTGCCTGAGCAACCGCGCGGCGCGGGCCGCCTGTCTCGACGGCGTCGCCGCGTGGTGGGAGGCGCACCCTGAGGTCGAGTCGTTGGGGCTCTGGCCCGAGGCGACGGTGGTCTGGTGCGAGTGCGGGACGTGCGCCGCCCTCGGCCCCGAGGAGGCCTACGCGCTTCTTTGGCGCGCGGCGGCGGAGCGCTTCGCGCCGCGCTCGATCGAGATCCTCGCCTCGGGGGCGACGCTGCGCCCGCCTTCGGGCAGGATCCCGCAGGGCATCGAGGTGCGCCTCGCCCCGGGCCGCGACGGATGCGGCCTGCACGGCGTCCTCGACGCCACCTGCCCCCGCAACCAGGAGGCGATCGTCGCGGCATGGCGCGCGCGGGGCGCACGCCTCCTCCTCGAGATCGACGCCTCCCCCGCCCCCTGGTGCGGCCTCCCCTGGCCCTGCCTCGACGCGATCCGCGCCAGCGCGCCGCACTTCTCCTCGGGCGTCGTGCGCGGAGGCGGGGCGCTCCACGCCCGCGCCTGGCGTGATCCGCAGCGCGACCCCGGGATGGATTCCGCAGACGCCGCGCTCCACGAGCGCGCGCGCGATCTCCACTCCTGGGGAGACGCGCGGGATGCCGCGGCGCTCTTTGCCGGGGATGCGGGGGGGGCGGCGGGGGCCGTCGCCAGGGCAGAGCGCGCGCTCGCGGCCGGCGACGCGGCGGCGGCGCTCTTCGCCTACCACGACGCGCTCCGGATCCTGCCCGACGCCGGGGCGAAAGGATTCGCCCGCTACCGCGGCGCCGAATTCCGGCGGGTGGTCGAGGCGCAACTCCCGCAGGGGGCCTCCCGCGAGATCGGACCGGCCCGCGTCCGGGAGACCTTCGATCGTCTCGTCATCGAGACCCGGCTCCTGCGCCTCGTGGTGGACCGGCGCGAGGCGCGGGTGGTCGGTGTCGCGCGCAGGATCGCGGGGGAATGGAGCGCCGACTTCGCGGGGGAAGGGGGCGTCTTCTTCTCCGTGGCCGCCCTCGGGACTCCTGCCGATCGGCGCGAAGGGCGCGTGAGCCTCACATCGCCCGCGGAAGGCCGCCTGCTCCTCGAGCTGCGCGGCCTCTCGCCCGACGGGGAGCAGGTCTGGTCCCCGCGCCTCGAGTTCGGCGGCGCCTCGCCGCTCATCGTGCAGCGGGCGCGCGTCGAGGAAGCGGGCGGGCTCGCGGCCGGCTGCCGCTGGAAGGGCGGCGGGCTGGACCACTGGATCTGCCCACCGCATGCCGCCGAGGGGCGGATCGAGCGCAAGGGGCGTCGGTCGGTGTTTCCCCTCCCCGCAGGGACGCTCTTCTATTGCCGCGCCGGGGAACGGGGGGCGGGGCTGGCTGCGCGCCTGCCGCGCGGGGGTCTCGCCTCCCTCGACGACGCGGAGCAGACGACGCTCGCCCTGACGCACCTGGGCCGCGAGGCGGAGATCGAGTGGATCGTCCTGGCCGGCCAGGCGGATCTGGGGCACTGAGCCGCGCGCTCATCCGACGAGCCCGGCGAAGAGTCCCGGGTGGGTGAGCGGGGCGAGGTGCGCCGCCTCCTCCCAGAGCACGGGGCGGGCGGAGGGGAGCGCCCCGCGCAGCGCGTCGAAGTGCACCTCGGGCACCACGCGGTCGAGCCGGCCCCGCGCGAGGGTGATCGGGAGAGAGATGCCCGCGGCGCGCGGCGCGAGATCGACGGCGTCGATGAGGCGGGAGCGGGCGCGAAGGGTGGCGAAGGGCGTCTTGCGGCACCACTGCGCATTGAGTGCGTCGAGGCCAGGCGCGTGGCGCGCCAGGAGCGCGCTCTCGCGCCCCTTGAGGACGCGGCTTGCGAAGTAGGCAGCGCCGAGGGAGGCGGGGAGGAGGGGGGAGAGCGCGAGCAGCGCGCGATCGGCCCGCCGGAGCCGATAGCGAAGGAATCCCCCGTGGACGATCAGCTCGGCGATCCTCGCGGGGTGGCGCGCGGCCAGCGCCAGCGCCACGGCCCCGCCGAAGCTGGTGCCACAGACGGTCACGTCGCGCAGCTCCAACGCTTCGAGCAGCGCCTGGAGCTCGTCCGCCTGTTCTTCGTAGGTGACGCGCCGCAACGGCGCCTCTTCGCCCAGAAGCGTCGGGACGAGGACGCGGCGGCGGCGCGCGAGGAGGGGGAGAACCCGGAAGTAGAGTCGCCTCGAGGCGGCGATGCCGTGCAGGAGGAGGAGCGGCCTGCCCTCGCCCATGTCCCAGACGCGCGCCGGCCCGGAGGGGAGCGGCACCTCTCTGCGCGGCACGTTCGCGACGAAGTCGGCGAAGGCGTCGACAAGGGAAGACGCCGGGACCGCAGGCGCGGTCACGACGCCGTGACGGTCCGTCCCGGGACCATGGCGTTGTACTCCTGGAGGGAGCGCACTCCCGGTTCGCGCTTCCGCACCGCGCCGATCGCGAGCACCACCGCCGCGGCGCCGCTAATGGTGGTCACCACCGGCACGTTCTTGCTGACCGCCTCCTCGCGGATCCGCCCCTCGTCGGTATGCGCCCCCTTGCCCACGGGGGTGTTGATGACCAGGGCGATCTCGCCGTTCTTCAAGGCGTCGAGGATATCGGGGCGCCCGCGCCCGATCTTGTGGATCATCGTGGAGGCGACCCCGCCGCGCGCCAGCGCGTCGTGGGTTCCCTGCGTGGCGATGAGATTGAACCCTAGGTCGACGATACGACGACCCAGGTGCGCGATGCCGCGCTTGTCGCTGTCGCGCACGGACAGGAAGACTTTGCCTTCCTTCGGCAGGTCCTGCCCTGCCGCGGTCATCGCCTTGGCGAAGGCGACCCCGAAGTCGGCGTCGATCCCCATCACCTCGCCGGTCGAGCGCATCTCGGGGCCGAGGATGATGTCGGCGCCGCGGAACTTGGCGAACGGGAAGACCGGCTCCTTCACGCAGTAGTGCGAAGGGATGATTTCCTCGAGGACCCCGAGCTCCTCGAGGGTCTTTCCCGCCATCACCTTCGCGGCGATGCGCGCCAGGGGGCGCCCGATCGCCTTCGCGACGAAGGGCGCGGTCCTGCTCGCGCGCGGATTGACCTCGAGGACGTAGACATCGCCCGCCTGGACCGCGAACTGGATGTTCATGAGGCCGCGCACGCCGAGGGCGCGGCCGATCCTCTTGGTCTGGTCCCGCACCTCCGCGAGGATCTCCCGCGACAGGGTGTAGGGCGGTAGGGAGCAGCCGGAGTCCCCGGAGTGGATCCCCGCCTCCTCCACATGCTCCATCACGCCACCGATCACGACCCGCTCGGCGTCCGCCACGGCGTCCACATCGAGCTCGATGGCTTCCTCGAGATAGCGGTCGATCAGGATCGGCCGGTCGGGAGACGCCTCCACGGCGAGGGACATGTAGCGCCGGAGGGTCTCCTCGTCGTAGACGATCTGCATCGCGCGCCCGCCCAGGACGTAGGAGGGGCGGACGACGCAGGGATACCCCACGCTCCCGGCGGCCGCGACCGCCTCCTCGACGCTGGCCGCGGTGGCGTTCCGCGGCTGCTTCATCCCCACCTCCCGGACCAGCGCCTGGAACCGCTTCCGATCGCTGGCGCGGTCGAGGGAGTCGACCGGCGTGCCCAGGATCCTGACCCCGGCCTTCTCGAGGGCGTGCGCCAGATTGAGCGGCGTTTGTCCGCCGAACTGCACGATCACCCCCTCGGGCTGGACGCGATCGAGGACATGGAGCACATCCTCGACGGTGAGCGGCTCGAAGAAGAGCAGGTCGCTGGTGTCGTAGTCGGTGGAGACGGTCTCGGGGTTCGAGTTGATCATCACCGTCTCGTAGCCGATCTCCTGCAACGCGAAGGAGGCGTGGCAGCAGCAGTAGTCGAACTCGATCCCCTGGCCGATGCGGTTCGGCCCGCCGCCGATGATCGCGATGCGCGGCTTTTGGGCGGGACGCACCTCGTCCTCGTCCTCGTAGGTCGAGTAGTAGTAGGGGGTGAAGGCGCGGAACTCCGCCGCGCAGGTGTCCACCAGCTTGTAGACCGGCAGGATCCCCCGCGCGAGCCGGTCCGCGCGCACCCGCTCCTCGGTGGACCCGAGGATGTGGGCCAGCTGGAGATCGCTGAAGCCGTCGCGCTTGGCCGCGCGCAGCGAGGCATCATCGACCCGCGCCAGCGAACCGCTCGCCCGCAGCCCGGCTTCGCGCGCGAGGATCTGGGCGATCTGGTCCAGGAACCAGGGGTCGATGCGCGTGGCCGCGGCGACCTGCTCGATGCTCATGCCGTCCTGAAGCGCGTAGCGCACGTAGAAGAGGCGGTCGTGGCCCGGCACCGTGAGCCGCCGGCGCAACTCCTCGGGGTCCACGGAGCCGGGGGCGGGGTCCTTGCCGTCCGCCCCGAGGCCGTGACGCCCGATCTCCAGGCCGCGCACCGCCTTCTGGAGCGACTCCTTGAATGTGCCCCCGATCGCCATCGTCTCCCCCACCGACTTCATCTGGGTGGTGAGGACGGCATCGGCGCCGGGGAACTTCTCGAAGGCGAATCGCGGAATCTTCGTCACCACGTAGTCGATGGTGGGCTCGAACGAGGCGGGCGTCTCGCGGGTGATGTCGTTGCGGATCTCGTCGAGGGTGTAGCCGACCGCGAGCTTCGCCGCGAACTTGGCGATGGGGAACCCGGTCGCCTTGCTCGCCAGCGCGGAGGAGCGGCTCACCCGGGGGTTCATCTCGATCACGAGGAGCCGGCCGGTGGCCGGATCCACCGCGAACTGCACGTTGCTCCCGCCCGTCTCGACGCCGATCGCCCGCATGATGGCAATGGCCGCGTCGCGCATCCGCTGGTACTCGCGGTCGGTGAGCGTCTGGGCCGGGGCGACGGTGATCGAGTCGCCGGTATGGACGCCCATCGGGTCCACGTTTTCGATGGAGCAGATGATGACGACGTTGTCGAGCCGGTCGCGCATCACCTCCAGCTCGAACTCCTTCCAGCCCGCCACCGACTCCTCGATGAGGATCTGGTGGACCATGGAGAGGGCGAGGCCGCGCCCGCAGATCTCCTCGAACTCGTTCACGTTGTAGGCGATGCCTCCCCCGCTGCCGCCGAGGGTGAAGGCGGGTCGGATCACCGCGGGGAACCCGATGTCGCCCAGGACCTGGCGCGCCTCGGCCATGGTGTGGGCGAGGCCGGAGCGCGGCACCTCGAGGCCGATCTCGATCATGGTGTCGCGGAAGGCATGGCGGTCCTCCGCGCGGCGGATGGCGTCCGGCTTCGCCCCGATCATCTCCACGCCGTGCAGTTCCAGCACCCCCATCTCGTGCAGGCTCATGGCGGTGTTGAGGCCGGTCTGGCCGCCCATCGTGGGCAGAAGCGCGTCCGGTTTCTCGCGGGCGATGATCTTCGCGACGGTCTCGGGGGTGATGGGCTCGATGTAGGTGCGGTCCGCCAATTCCGGATCGGTCATGATCGTGGCCGGGTTGGAGTTGACCAGGATGACGCGGTAGCCCTCTTCCTTGAGCGCCTTGATCGCCTGCGTGCCCGAGTAATCGAACTCGCACGCCTGCCCGATGACGATAGGCCCTGACCCGATGAGTAGGATGGTGGAGAGATCGGTCCGCTTGGGCATGCTGACGTTGCAGATCGGATCCGCGGCGGCGTCAGAGTGACAGGCGATACGGCGCCGGTCAAGGCGGCGGGCCGCCGCCCGCCCCGCCACCGCGGGGGCCCGCCGGGCCGCCGCCGCGACGCCGCCGTCCGCGGCGCCGCTGTTCGCGCCGGGGCGGGTCACGTGCGGCGTCCCGCGCCGGCAGCGTGAGGTCGTCGACGTAGGAACTGGCGACGTTGCCCTGCTCGGCCACGGTTTCTTTCGCCCGCTCCACCACGGTCTTGATGCCGCGACGGGCGCGTTCGGCGCTGTCGAGCTTGCCGCTCTCCGCGGCCCTGGCCGCCTCGTGGGCCTTGCGGATCTCGCGGAGACGGGCCCGTTCCGTTTCGTAGGACGCATCGTCCGGGAACTGCCCGGGCTCCTCCCGTCCGCCGTCCTCGAGCAGGCCGTAGCGCTCGCGCAGAGCGTCGTGGCGCGCGGGGGGACCCGGAGCGCCCGGGGCGAGCGTCCTGAGCCGGGCGAAGTAGGGGTGCGTGAGGAAATCCTCCGCCAGGCGGGCGTGGAACGCCTCCAGATCCGTCCGCGCCAGGGCGCGCGGGGGCTCGCTCCGTTCCGCGAAGTGCCTGCAGGCACGGCCCTGCGACACGGGACAATCGTGCATGTGGATCATCCCCGCAGGGCAGGAGCAGAGAAGGCTCGGCTCGCTCCCTCCGCGCGGCCCGGGGCCGTGCAGGAGGTGCACGCAGCGGAGGTGCTCCCCGGCGTCGTCCATGCCGGCCCATCCTACCGCGCCCCGCCATGTTGCCGCTGACGGCCCGCCCATGCTAGCCTCGCCTGCGATGGCCGAGCCCCCCCCGCCCCCTCCCGCCGTCGACCACGTGGACGAGCCGTCCCGGGTCATCGTGCGGCCCTATCCCAAGATCGTCTTTTTCTACCTGACTTGGCTCGTCTCCCTGGCGTGCGGGCTGCTCCAGCCCGACTCGCCGGGGGGCATCGACGCCGCGACGAGCGCGACCCTCGGCCGCATCTGGCTGGCGATCTTCACCTTCAACATCCTCATCATCGCCTTCGAGTTCTCCCGGGTGCGATCCGTCGCCATCGCGTTCTTCGTGATCGCCTTCGTCTTTGCGGGGATCCATTACGGCTTCCTGAGCATCCTGGGCGATTTCCTGGGCGACCTCGACCTGCGGATGAACAAGATCTTCTACTACGCCGTCGCCGCGGTGTTCTCGATCATCTACCTCCTCGTCTTCATCTCCACGCGATTCAACTATTGGGAGATCCAGCCCAACGAGATCCTGCACCACCACGGATTCATGGGAGACGTCCACCGCTACCCCACCCCCGGCCTGCGCATGACGAAGGAGATCTCCGACCTCCTCGAGTACCTGCTCCTGCGGTCCGGGCGTCTCGTCCTCGATCCGCGCGAGACCGACCGACCCATCGTGCTCGACAACGTGATCGGGCTCAACAAGGTCGAGGACAAGATCCAGCGGCTCCTCGGCACGATGAAGGTGCGCCTCGACCGCGGCCGGATCGGCGGCGACGACTAGATCGCGCGGCGCACACGCGGCGCGCTACGCGTAGAAGAGCGCGAGGCTCGCCGTGAAGCCGTGGAGGTAGTTGGCGGCGCCTACGGGGCCGATCTCGCCGCCCGCGAAAAAGCCGGCGAGGGGCACCGGCCCCAGGTGCGCCTGCACGGCGCGGGCGTCGCAGTTCACCTCCGCGAAAAGGTGCGATCCCCGGCCGTTGCAGGAGAAGAGCAGCGCCCCCTGCGGCGGACCATAGCCCGCCATCGTGCGCAGGAGCCGCTCGAACTCCGCCTGGGCGCTCGCGCCGTCCCGCACCTGGAACTGGACCGTCTGCCCGGTGCGGACGCGGTCGCCCACCACCAGTGCCCCGCTCCCGGCGTCCACGCCCAAGACGTTGCGGATGAGGAAGTCACCGTGTTCGTGGCGCTCCTTGTACTCATCCATGACCAGCCCGATGTGGAGGCCGCGGCGCGCCATCGCGCGGATCGCGGGATCCGCTTCAGCGACGGTCTCCTGGAGCCGTGCCAGGGCGGGCTGCCCCGCGAGCGCCGAGATCATGTTCTCCCGCGCGGCGGTCACGATGAAGGGACGGCCGATGGGGCGACACCCCTGGGAGACCAGGGGACGCAGCCGCGCGCCGCGCAACACGACCCCGACGCAGCCCCCGGGAAACACATCGCCGTCCACAAAGAGGCGGTTGCCGCCGGGCTCGTTCGCCCCGCTCGCGACCCCACCCAGGACTTTCGTCTCCGTGCCGAGGGCCTGAAGGACGCTCTCCACCGGGCAGGTGAAGGGGTCGGGGAGGAGGATCGCCGTCTCGGCTCCCGTCATGGCGGGAAGGCCCGCGTGGGCGAACCCCTCCGGCCCTCGGCTGGAGACCAGGTGAAAGGTCTCGAGGCTCGCCTCGGGCAGTTTGACGGCCCAGAGCGCCACGGCAGGCCCCCGCTCCGTCTCGGTCCCCCCCGCCACGATTCCCTGCACGGTGCAACCCAGCAGGTGGCGCGGACGCAGTCGCTTGCGCACCATTCCCGGGGCGGAGGCGGCCAGGGCGCCGTACTCGGAAGAGACGAAGAGAAATGCCAGGTCGGCGTTCCCCAGCGCTACGGCGTCGCAGACCTCCGCCACCGCCGTGGCGAGATCGGTGGCGGTGGAGGCCGCAGCGCGGCAGGAGGCGGAAGCGGTCATCTGCGCGCCGATCCTACCGCACCTCGCGAAACTCGCCTTCGTGCTCCCGGGCGAGCCCCCTCAGGAAGGCCGCCGCGCCCTCTTCGTCTTCCTCCTCCCCGGCGCCTCGGCCGCCGGTGAAGAGGGCGACGGCATGAACGCGCACCCCGCGCGTCTCGTTGGCGCGCCGAACCTCCGCCAGGATCTGGTCGCGCTCGGAATAGGTCCTCCCGCGCCACGAACAGCGGTAGGGGCTGCCATCGGAGAGAAGCACCATCGTGTCGGGGCCCACCGGATCCTCGAACGCGGACATGAGGGCGCCGTAGGTGTTGGTGGATCCCGCGGGCTTGCGGGATCGCAGCCACTGGACCGCCTCGCCGGCGCGGGCCGGGGCGGCTTCGCCGGAATCGGGCCAGCGGCGCGCCTCCGACGCGAACGCGAAGAGGACGAACCGCGCCTCGGGAGGCAGCCGGGCCAGGGTGCCCTGCAACTCCAGGGCGGCTCGCTCGAGACGGCTCTTTCCCTCCGCGTCCTGCGCCTGCATGGAGGCGGAGACGTCCACGAGGAAGAGGACGCACTCGGTCTGTAGTCCCACGTCGAAGAAGTAGGTGTGGGAGTCGGGTTCGGGTTCGGCGGGACCGGCGAACGTGGCGCGGTTGGCCGCCCACCAGGACTGCCATCGCTCCGGATCGCGCCCCAGGCTCTTGCCCGTCAGCGCGCGCAGCGCCGCCGACAGGTCGCGGCGGACGACCCTTTCTTTCTCCTTCTCCTTCGCTTGGGCGGCGAGGAGGAGATCGATCGCGCCGGCGCCGCCGCGGGCGGCGAGGGCGACGATCGCCGCGCGGCGCACCCGGGGCACGGGATCGGCCAGGGCGCGGGAGAGAAGCTCCGGCGCATGCCCGGGGTAGGCGGCTGCGGCCGCGCGCACCCCGGGATCGGCGTCGGTCAACCCCTCCGTGAGCGAGGGGTCGGCCACCTCCATGGCCACGAGCGCCCGCAGCGCCGCCGCGCGGATGCGCGGGGAGCCGCGACGGGCGAGGGACGCGACCTCCGGCGCCAGGATGCGCCCCCGGGCGCGTCCCAGCCCATCCAGGGTCAGCTCCACCATCGCCTCCTGGAGCTCCTGCCCACTCCTCCAGACCGCCCCTCCCTCCGCGCCGCCTGCCGCAGGCGCGAGCAGCTCCCGGCCGATCCAGGCCAGATCCTCCGCAGCGCGCACCGGCTCCAGCGCATCGGGCAGCACCTCGTGCAGGAGTTCGAAGTTTCGCCGGCGCACGTCAGGGCTGAAGAGCGCGGCGTAGATTGCCTCCAGCGCCGCGGGACTGCCCACGTGGCCGAGGGCGCGCGCCGCCGCCGCCCGGACAGCGAAGAAGCGGTCCGTCTGCGCGATCCGCCCCAGGAGCGCCGCCGCCCGCGCCTGGGCAGCCCCGGCGAGCGGGAGGAAGCCCACCTCGCGGAGGAGCGCTTCCCGCTCGCGCACGGACGCCGGCGTCAGCTTGCGGACCGTGCCCTCGTAAGCACGCTCCAGGCGCGCGAGCCGGTCGAGGAGGAACGCCTCGTCCCCGTCGCCGGCCCAGCAGCAGACCACCAGCACCAGCGGCAGGAAGCGGACCATCCTAGTCCTCCGAACGCAGCGCGGGGGGCAGATGGTTCACGTCGCCGACCGCCTCCGCCTCCCAACCCCGCTCGGTGCGCGTCAGGAGGGAGCGGCAGGCCTGGGGCTGCGGGATACCCCAGACCTGCGCCGAGGGCAAGCCGAGGGCCCGGGCGAGGATCGCCCGATTGATCGCCTTGTGGGCGCAAAGGAGGATCGGCCCCTCGATCTCGCTCGCGCACCGCTCCAGGAGCGTGCCCGCCCTCTCCCAGAGCTGATCGAACTCCTCGCCGCCGGGCATGGCGAGACCGGCGGGGTCGCGATACCACGCCTCGTGGAGCTTGGGCCAGCGCTTGCGAATCTCCTCCGGCGTGTGCCCTTCCCAATGGCCGCGGTCGATCTCGATCAGCTCCGCGACGGGCTCCGGCTCGTGGCCGAGGAGCCGGGCGGTCTCGGCAGCGCGGAGGAGAGGGCTCGAAAACACGCGCCGGTAACGCATCGGCCCGAGGGCTTCGCGCAACCGTTCGGCCTGAAGTCGCCCGCGACCGCTGAGATGGACGTCGCGGCGCCCCTGGCAGTAGCGGTTCTCGTTCCACGCAGTCGCCCCATGCCGCACCAGGACGAGTTGGAGGGGGGCGGGGGCGCTGGACACGCCCTAAGCGTACCGCGGCGCCCCCGCGCGGGGGCGCCACGGGCGCTGGGGAATCAGAAGACCGCGTGGATCCGGATGCCGAGGATGACGAGGGTGTCGTCCATGAAGGTTCCGAGGCCCGGATCGATGAGGAACTGGGCGAAGGGGGAGATCTGGAGGTGTCCGTCTTCCATCATGTACCGGTAGAACAACTCCACGACCATCTCGGAGCTCTCCGTCGCGCCGAACACATGGGGCGCCTTCACCAAGCCCCACGCGATCCCGATGCTGTCCTCGGGTCGGTTCGGGAGGAGACCCTTCGCCAGGGCGCCGATCGCCCAGTCCTGCTCCACCGGGTTGGGGTCGTCGCCGGGGGGGACCTGGAATCCGGAGCGCTGGTTGTCGCGCACGCTGGCGCGGAAAAAGACGCCGACCCTGTCGGTCGCCATCCAATCGACGGAGACGCCGACCCCGGCCGGCTCCTCGGAGGGGAGCAGGTCGACATGACCGTAGAGGCGAACGTTCATGGTGCGGCCGCGCACCTCGCCGCGCCACGAACCCTGGATGAGCAGGAGGCCGTTGTCGAAGAACTGGCCGGGGGTGCCGTACCAGCCGACGTCCACCCGGTACTGGCCATCACTGCCGAAGACGAAGGCGACGAGCATGCCGAGGACCGTGCTCCCCTTCGCCGTGGTCCTCCAGGAGACCGCAGGCGGATCGTCGAAGAGATTGTTGAGGAACTGCGTCCGCTCGTCCCCCGCGAAGGCGTTCTGGGCGAAGTCGTCCCGGGGATCGAGCGCCCCGATGAGGACGTGGAGCGTGCCGCCGCTGCAGGTTCGCCACCAGTGCAGGCCCGCCTCGTAGACGCTCAGGCTGCCCGGGGAAGTGGCGCCGGTCCCGTCCACGTCGATGCCGTCGGAAAAACCGTTCGCCGTCGTGCCGTAGGGGCCAGCAATCGCCCCGAAACGCGCCGGGAAGCTCGCTCCAGGCACGTTGCCGGTCAGGCTCACGAACGTGTGCAGGCTGTCGGAGAGATGGAACTTGAAGTCGAGGAAGACATCGCCTCCCACCACGCTCCGGTCGAAGGGTTCGGCCCCCACCGTGGCGAGGGTCACCGTCGTGACGCGGACGGCGATCTCGATGCGGTTCCAGTCGGTCGGCTCGCTGGGGGCGCCGTGCCCCTCCACCGCGCCCAGATAGGCGCTGATCTCATGGTCGAGCTGGGCCGCGGCCCGTCCCTCCAGCTGCGCAGCGCGGTTTCGCAACTCCGCGAGTTCGCCGGTGAGCTTGCGGTCCCCCCCCCGGTGGGCCTCTTCGACCTTCCGGGGCTGGGGCTGATCCTCGGCGGCCGCACGGGGCACGCCGAGGAGGCAGATCGCCACGCCGGTCGCCGCCCAGGTGAATCGATTCAACTGCATCGGTACCAATCCTCCTCTCGACCCCGCGACGGGGGTCAAAGGTGGGCGGCCGCCGCGGACGGCGTCCTTCCCAGAGAATTCGGATCGGCAAGTTGGCGGCCGAGGCGCAGGGCGGACCGGTCGAGGCGGAAGCAAAAAAAAGCGGCGCCCCCGGTCTCCCGGGGACGCCGCGTGAAACTCGAACAGCGGACTAGAAGGGGACGAAGATGCGGACGTGGATCAGGAAGAGCGTATCGTCCGCCCAGCCGAAGCCGCCACCCGGATCGGTGATGACCTGGAAGCCGCCGGTGACGTTCAGCTTGCCACCCTCGAAGACGGCCTTGTAGTAGACCTCGATGGTGACTTCGGTGTCCTCGAGGAACACGAAGGGCCCGACGCCGTTGAAGGACGCCGAGGTGTCCTGGAGGGAGATGAAGCCGACGGCCACGCCGATCTGGTCATCCGGCCTGCTGCCGATGACGTTGTTGAACACGGCGCCGACCGAGGCATCGAGCTCGACGGGGTTCGCATCGCTGCCATTGGCGTTGATGCGGACGAAGATCCCGATCTTGTCGGAGACCATCCAGTCCCACGACACACCGCCGCCCGCGGCGTCATCGCCGGTAGCGGCCTTCTCGAAGAAGGAGTCGATGAAGCCGAAGATGCGCAGATTCATCGCGCGGCCGTTCACCTCGCCCTTCCAGGCGAGCTGGATGAAGAACTGGCCGTTGTTGAAGAACTGGCCCGGGGCGTTGAACCAGGCCCAGCTGACGCGCCAGTTCTTGTCGGCGCCGAGGTCCACCCACATGTGGATGCCGAAGACACCTCGACCCGAGGAGTCGGTCATCCACGGCACGGCCGCCGAGTCGTCGAACAGGTTGTTGAGGAACTGGGTGTTCTCGTCGTCCGCGAAGGCGTTCTGGCTGAAGCGGGTACGCGGATCGCCCACGAAGATCGACCAGTTGAGCCAGGTCTCCCCGATCATCCAGCGATGGACGATGCCCGCCTCGTAGACCGTGATGGCGCCGGGGTCGGTCGGGGCAGCCCCGTTCACGCCGATCCCGTCCGTCAGGCCGGAGGCAGTCATGCCGCCGATCGAGGGGAAGGAGCCCGTGGAGCCGAAGAGCCCCTCGAAGTCGCCTCCCGAGTTCGCGGTCAGGCTGAGGAAGCCGTCCAGGTTGTCCGTGATCGTGAACCAGAAGTTCAGATCAACGTCCCCGCTGACCGCGGTACGGTCGGCAGGATCCAGCCCGGCGCTCGCCTGGACCACAGAGGTGAAGTTGAAGTTGAGCGTGATCATGTCCCAGGCGGTCTTGGTGGCGCCCTCGGCGCCCCGCCAGGTCTGGCTGCGGTCCAGGTACTGGACCACTTCCTGCTCGAGGAGCGTGGACTGCTGGGCCGATAGGGCCGCAACCTGCTCCTTGAGCCTGCTCACTTCGTCCTGGAGGGTCGCCCCATCGCCGGCGCGTGCCGACGATGCGGTCCAAAGACCCACCACGAGGAATCCGATCGTGAAAACTGACCATTGGCGGTGCATAGCCGCAAGACCTCCTTGTGTCACCTGATGAGGGACAACTTACTTCGCTGAAAGATCGGACGGATTCCTGCGATTCACTAGGAATTCCCCACGTATCCCGTGGGCTGCCTCTTCCGGGCACGTCCCAAGCCCGAGAGTTTGCCCCCGGGTCGGGGGCGAGTCCAGTTCCTTGCCCTGGGCTTGGCCCCCCCCTGCTCCCTACCTGAGTCGCAAGTTCGTAAGTATTTTAGAAATCACGACTTAGGTTACAGGCGGGCCCCGGGGCCGCCCATCGCGCGAGACCCCGCCGCTCCAGGATCCCGGCTCTTCGCCCCACCTCTCGAGCCGTTCCGGCGCAACTCCCTTGGCTGCAGTCGCTTAGGACGGGCTTAGAAAGCCACCCTGATCCGGGTGTGGAAGAGGAAAAGGTTGTCCTCGCTCCAGCCCTCGCCCCCCCCGACGTCGGAAATGAAGATGAGTCCAGGGGTTATGACGAGATGGGGGTTGATCTGGATCGAGTAGGAAGCCTCCACGGCGAGCTCGAAGTCCTGCTCGAAGGTGTGAGGGGGTCGCCACGCAAAAGAGTCCATCGTGTCGCGCAGGCTCGTTCCGGTGAGCGCGAAATTGAGGTGATCGTCCGGCCGGTTGGGGGCGATTCCCTGGACCACCGCACCCAGGGCGAAGGCCCATTCCACCGGATTCGCGTCGCTCCCGTTGCCGTCGGCCTTGAAGAAGGCCCCGATCTTGGGAGTCACCTGCCAGTCGGCGGCGATCCCGCCCCCGAACGCCGAGTCGTCCCGGGCGTCGTTTTCGAAGTAGTTGTCCACGTAGCCGAACGCGCGGGCATTCATCTCGCCGCCGCTGACCTCACCCTTCCACCCGAGCTGGAAGTAGAACTGCCCCTTGTTGAAGAACTCAGGGGCGATGTTGAACCAACCGGCGGAGACCTCCCAATTCTTCGCGTCCCCGAAGGCGTAGGTGAAATTGAGCCCGAATACATCCATCCGGTCCGCGGTGGTGGTCCAGGGCACGGAGGACTGATCGTTCACACCATTCAGCATGAAGAAGTCGTGGGCGTCGTCGTAGAGGGTCTGGCCGTATCGGCGGCGGGGGTCGATGAGCCCGAACTCCGTCCCGAACCCCTCGTTCCGGGGGCAGTTGTAGCGGACGCTGGCCTCCATGACGGTGAGCGAGCCCTTGCGCGTCGGGAAGAGCGCGTTCACGCCGATACCGTCTGCCAGCGCACCCGCCGTCCAGCTGCCTATCGGGCCGTACATCCTCGAATCGAATCCTGCGTCGAAGCTCCCCTCTCCGCTGTTGTTCGCCGTCAGCCAGAGGCGACCGCTCAGGTTTTGGGTAATCCGGAACATCATGTCGAGATCGATCTCCCCGTCCACCAGCGTGCGGTCGGCCGGCTCGTTTCCGATCGTGGACTGGAGAACCGCCGTGAGTCGCGTCCCGATCCCCATGCCGCCCACGGGGAGGGCATCGATGGCGTCACGGTCAAAAGCCTGTCCGGCCGCCGTGCTCTTGATGTCGATCAGGCCCATGCGGCCGCCCCCGGCGCTGCTCCATGCGGCCTGCTTCTCCAGGAACGCCGAGATCTCGTGATCGAGCAGCGCCTTGCGCTGAGCATTCAGCGAGGAGATCCGCCCCTGGATCTCCCCCAACTCGGCGCGCTGCGCCGCCTCCTTGTCCGCGTCCGCGGCGAGCGCGGGAAAAGCAAGCGCGAGAACCACCAGACAGGAAACGGCCAGACCCGATCGCAACATCGCTATCTCCTCCGCTACGCCCAACTGCCGAACGGTTTCGGAGGGCCCGTGCACCCTCCGCCTCGAAGGCGCAAAGTTTGCCTCTTTTGGAGGGACGGTGTCCACAGCGATTCTTCAGCGGCCCGAGGGGGGCTGGAAGGCGTCGAGGGCAATCCCGGGATCCCGGCCCATCACCAGGTCGGCCACGATTCGGGCCGTCAGCGGCGCCAGGAGGATTCCATTGCGGTAGTGTCCGAATGCAGCCAGTAAAGTTTGCCGCCCAGGAATGCGGCCCAGGTAGGGGAGAAGCGAGGGGGTGGCGGGGCGCAAGCCGGCCCAGGCGGCCACCAGGGCGGAGGGATCGAGCCCGAGGAGTGCGTTGGCCCGTCTCTGCAGCCGGGAACAGACCTCCTCCGTGGGCCTAGCGTCGAAGCCGGCCCGTTCGAGGGTGCTCCCAAAAAGGAGCAGTCCC
>Ga0187893_10004054_pt1 | contig 28479 bp, 17 predicted proteins | sample MA1701074metaG_FD_139574 | JGI IMG/M metagenome (GOLD analysis project Ga0187893, IMG submission 139574) | White microbial mat communities from a basaltic lava cave in the Kipuka Kanohina Cave System on the Island of Hawaii, USA - MA170107-4 metaG ...
GCGTGCATACCGCGGCGGCACCGGCAACCTCCTGTTCCTCAGGGAAGGAGACGCATTCGTCGCAAAGATCTCGACCGACGGCTCGCGCCTCTCTTACTTGAGCTATCTGGGCGGGACTAGCGATGATGGCGGGACCGGGATTGCCGTCGACGAACAAGGGAATGCTTATGTTACAGGCGTCACAAACAGCGTCTTTGGTTTTCCTGTCACTTCAGGGGCCCTTCAACAGCGGACCGGAGGGGCCGGTGGTCAAGGCGAGGTCTCGCTGGGGGACGCGTTTGTGAGCAAGGTTTCCCCTGATGGATCGACACTGGTGTACAGCACTCTCTTGGGAGGCAGCCGCGACGACGCCGCTCTCTCGATCGCCGTGGACAGCCAGGGAAATGCTCATGTTGCGGGCAGTACGCTTTCGGCTAATTTCCCCACTACGACGCAAGCTTATCAAAGAGAGTACAAAGGCGAGGGCGGAGAATCGAAGTGGATTGCCGGCGATGCATTTGTGGCCAAGCTGAACCCGGCGGGAAGCGCATTGGTCTGGTCGACCTTGCTGGGTGGCTCAGCCGATGACCGGGCAGTCGGGGTCGTGCTCGATTCGTCTGGCAATGTCCACATCACGGGCAACACGCTCTCCCGCGATTTCCCAACCACCAGTGACGCGGCGTCGAGAACATATCGTGGCAACGACGTCACGGCTAATTTCCAGACGGGCGATGCTTTTGTGGCGCAACTGAACAGCTCCGGCTCCGCCATAGTGTATTCGAGCTACCTGGGAGGAGCAGCGAATGACTGGGGCATGGGGATCGCAGTGGACCGCACGGGCACGGTCTCTATTGCGGGCGGAACATCTTCCCGCGATTTCCCAACCACTGCCGGCGCCATCCAGCCAGGTTTGGGCGGCGCGCCGATCAATTTCCTGCCGACCGGCGATGCCTTTCTGCTCAAATTATCCGAACGCGCGGCGGGTCCTGCAGTTTCGATCAGCGCCATCGCCAGCGCCGCCTCTGGGGTTGGCGGCAGTGTAGCTCCGGGCGAGATTGTAGCCGTGTCAGGTACGAATGTGGGACCTCAAAACATGGCGCTTTCTCAGGTCACAGCGGCAGGCACGGTCGCCACGCGCATCGGAGATACTCAGGTGCTCTTCGACAATGTCCCGGCGCCGATTCTCTACACTTCCGGCGAGGTGACCGGCGTCGTGGTTCCGTATGCGGTTGCTGGCCGGACAAATACCGTGGTAGTGGTCGAGGCGCGAGGTGGCCGATCGGCTCCGGTCACTATTCCCGTTGTGGCTTCGAAGCCGGCACTGTTTGCTGTGCATATCTCCGGCCGTGGCCCAGGCGCCATTCTGAACGAGGACTATACACTCAACACGGCAGACAACCCGTCTGAAAGCGGTAAGAGCGTCTATTTGTTCGGAACTGGCGAGGGGCAAACCAACCCTTCAGGTGTGGAAGGGCGCCTGGCGATGCTGGTCATGCCTCGTCCGGTACTTCCGGTTTCAGCGAGCATAGCCGGTCGCACGGCGGATGTGCTTTCGGCGACTGCGGTGGCGAATCAGGTGGCGGGTTTGTTACAGGTGAAGGCGACAGTTCCCGGCGATGCGCCTACGGGCCAGGCCGAGGTATTTATCACCATTGGAACCGCGCGGAGCCAGCCGGGAGTCACAATGTGGGTGCGGTAAGGCGATGCTATCGCTACTTTACACGCTAATACATTGTGGCATTCGACTTCACTCTTGCGTACTGGCTACGATCCGGGTTCGGTCCGAGATCGAAGATGCCGGCGATGCGCCGGAGGGAAGGTGAGTCTTTTCGGGTTGAAGCTGATATGGTGACATCACAAATGGCCAGATTTCCACGCTTGCCTACCTCCAGAAGTTGAATCATTCCAGTTTCGCCCGTCACCGGCTTTGAGCCGCGCCGATCGCTTTTCGAATTGCCTCCACGGCCACATTGGCGCGATATTCGACAACCTTCTTCCCCATTTCGATGGTCTTCGCCTGAGGCGTCAGGCTGACGCCGTTGATCGAGAATTTGCCCTTGGCCATCCGCTGCTTCATTCGTACCGTGTCCGGGTCCACGGTCATCAGGATGGATGTGATGGCGTAATCGTCGTGGTGTCCTTCGGGCGTCTGCTGGATGCCCTTTGTCTCCAGCCACTTGGTTACCGCCGGGTAGTTGTAATGCTCGGGAATGTGATGAATCGTGGTCTTGCCGCCAGCCCATTTTTTCTTGAGTTCTTCGGCCACAGCCTTCATTCCTACCTCGTTCCCGCCGCTGTCGCCCAGGAAGATGACATGCTCAAACCCGTGCGCGCGCATGCTGGATGCGATGTCGATCAGAAGTGCGCGAAAGGTTTCCTCGCGCAGCGAAATGGTGCCCGGATAGCGCATATGGCTGCTGGGCGGATCAATGGTCCCCTCCGGCACGTAAGGCACGATCGTCGCCACCAATGCGTTGCCTAGCTTCCGTGCGATAGCTTCGGTCGTAGCTCGCAGGACGTAATTATGCTTGCCCGTAGCCAGGTAAGGACCGTTCATCTCCACGCCGCCCGTGGCGATGATCGCGGTTTTCTTGCCCGCGCGCATCGCGTCGCGGACCTCGAGCCACGTCAGCTCCTCCATAAAGACCGAGTCCACCGCGTCGATCGGCCGGGGCATGTTGGGATCCGGGGAAGTCGCCGACGGAGGCGTCTGCGCGACGCAGACCAGGAACGAGAGGAATACAAGCACGATGTTTCTCATGGCGGCCATGGTATCACGCGAGCGGACCGGTGGGACAAGTTGGCAATTTGACGAGGCAATTGGGTCCACTAATTGTTGCGGCCCGCCGGTTTGCTTCCCTCTCTTTCAAGGGTCCGGACACTGCGCTCGGGTCGGCCGGATCTCTCCCGCCACTTGACTCCAGTGGCCCGCTCCACCTAAATTAACGGGTAGAAAGGGGCTATGGAGTATACAATGCGACTTCTCTCTATTTTTCTGATCTCGACCGCCGGCGTGTATGGGCAGACGACCTTCGCCACCATAACCGGTACTGTCACTGATCCGACCGGCGCCGTCGCTCCCAATGTCGCGGTCACCGCGATTAACACAGCCACCAACATTCAAACCACCGTGGACTCGAACGAAGCCGGTGTCTACACCATCGCGCAGCTCAAGGAAGGCGACTACACCGTCCGGGCCCGCGGGGGCGGTTTTAAAGAGTACGTCATCAACAACGTCGTTCTCGCAGCCCGTGACTATAGACGCGTGGATATACGCCTCGAGGTGGGCGCAGTCGAAACAACCGTCGAGGTGAGGGAGGGCGCGACGCTGATCGAAACCGAAACGGCGCGCATTTCCGATACCAAGTCCGCCGACGTACTGAAGTCGATTCCTCTCAATACTCGCGGCATCTGGGCATTTCTGTCGCTGTCGCCTAACGTGTTGCAGGCCGGAGGCGGTTCTTCCACGATCCGGTTCGCGGGCAGCCGTTCGAATCAGTCGCATTGGGCGATCGACGGGACCACGATGTCGGATGGCGTCTCAGAGACGCAGATCGGTCCCCTGGCCAACTATATTGAGTCCTTCCAGGAGATCAAGCTCGACATCGCCAACAACACCGCCGAGTTCGGCTCGATCGGCCAGGTGACGATGATTTCGAAGTCGGGCACTAACTCGCTCAAAGGGAATATCTTTGACTATTACTCGACTCCGTGGTTCCGCGCCCGCAATCCCTTTGCTTTGGCGCGCAGCACAGGTGTCAGCCACACGCCGGGAGGCTCAGTCGGCGGGCCCGTCTGGATTCCCAAGCTTTACAACGGCAAGGATAAGACATTCTTCTTTTTCTCCTTTGAGACCGCGCGCGGGAGCCCCGGCACCGCTGTCCTGAACCCCACCGTTCCGCTCGTTCCATGGCGCACGGGCGACCTTTCGGCTGTAACAGAGAACGTCAATGATCCGTCCAACGGCGGCATGCCTTTCCCCGGCAAGCGGATCCCCACCTCGCGGCTCAACGCTACCTCGCTTAAGATCCAGGATCGCTTCTTTCCTACACCCAACTTTGGCGATCTGACACGTCTGGTGAGCCAGAACTATCGCGAGAATAAGATCCAGCCTTTCGCCGGTTCAGATTATTGGACCGCCCGTGGCGATCACCGGTTCTCGGATAAGGACATGGTGTACGGCCGCTTCACTCTTCAAGATGTCTCTCTCCGATCCTGGCAGGGCAATCTGCCTACGATCGGCATGCATTTTCAACATCGCTACAATCGCGCCGTCACAGCCGCCTACACCCATACTTTTCGCCCCAATCTGCTTAACGAGTTTCGTTATGGACTCGCCTTCAACAACAATACGATTGAAGCGCCACTCAATGGCCGCCAGTTGGTCCAGGAACTCGGCCTCCAGGGCCTCGCCCCGGATCTCCCCGACCTCTCAGGCATGCTCAAACTGGGATGGCAGAACATCGGCCTCACGGGCCTCACCTCGTCCGACTTCCGCAATCCCGGCTTCCTGAATTTTCTCCAGGAGTTCCAGGACCACGTCTCCTGGTTCCGCGGCAGGCACAACATTAAGATGGGCGCCAATATTGGACGAGTGGAATGGGATGACGGAGCGGCCAATCCCAATCTGTTCGGGCAGCTCACGTTCTCCAACCGCTTCACCGGACATCCCTACGCGGATTTCCTGCTGGGTATTCCCACCAGCTCAGCGCGCGCCTTCGCGCCGGTCCGGACCGACCGTCTCCGCTACCAGTATGACTTCTTTGTCGCCGACGATATTAAGTTGAATCCCAGCCTCACTCTCACTGTTGGCCTGCGCTACGAGTTTCACCCGCAGTGGACGGAGGAGGCCGGTCTGGGGGCGATGTTCGACATCGGCTCCGGCAAGATTATCGTCCAGGATGGCTCGCTCGGCAAAGTAAGTCCCTTGTTCCCACGCGCCTATGTCGATGTGGTCGAGGCCCAATCCGTGGGATTGCCCGGCTCCACGATTTTGCGCAACGACAAGAACAACTTCGCGCCGCGGATCGGCGTTGCATGGCGCCCTTGGGGTAACCGAACGGTACTCCGCGCCGGATATGGGATCTTCTTCGATGTAGTCCCGCGCAACATCAATCAAGGCGGACTGCCATTCGTTCTTGTGGAGCCGGCCTACACCAATCCGGCCGACCGGCCCAACGTGATTCTGCCGCTCGTGTTCCCCTCCACGGGTTCGGGTGGGCCTTCCACGGTCTCTCTTCCGGCGGCCATCAACACCAATCTCCAGATTCCATATTCGATGCAGTACAACCTGACCCTCGAGCACTCTCGTTGGGACACCGGCTTCCGCCTCTCCTATATCGGAACCAACACGCGCAAGGGAGACTGGGCCTATGACATCAATGCGCCCGTGCCGGACGCCCGGCCTTACGTGGATAAACCTCGCTTATTTCCGCGCTACCCGGATATCAACTACTTCACCAACGGCGCCGGTCATCAGTATCATGGACTCACCGCGGAGGCCGAACGCCAGATGGCCAAGGGTCTGTACTTCCAGAGTTCGTGGGTATGGGCTCGCGACATCGGCGATCTCGAGCGTGGTGGCGTTTCGGAGAATCCCTACAACCGTGCGAGAGAGCGCGCTGTCTGGGAAGATATCCCGACCCATCGCTTCACCACGAATCTCTACTACATGCTCCCATTCGGCCGAGGACGGACGTTCGGCCGTACGATGAGCCGGCTCGCCAACTTCGCCGCCGGTGGCTGGGACATTTCGGCGATCTACAGCTACTACTCGGGAATGTTTCTGACCCCGCTTTGGACCGGTCCCGATCCGACCGGTACTGCGTTTACTGCAAGCCGTACTCCGGCCACGGTTAACCGGCGTCCGGATCATCTCCGGGATGCGAATCTGCCGTCCGATCAGCGCTCCGTGGGGCGTTGGTTCGACGCCTCGGCCTTCGGTCCGCCCGGCGCTGGCCAATTCGGCACTGCCGCCAAGGGCGTCATCAAGGGACCGGATGTCAATGTGTGGCACGTCGGTTTCTTCAAGACCTTCGCATTCAACGACTCAGGAACGCTGCTGCGGTGGGAGTTGACCGCCACTAACTTCTTCAACCATCCGAACTACAGCAATCCAGCGACGAATATTACTTCGCTCGCCAATGTCGGCGTCATCAGCGGCGTAGGCGGCGTCAATGGCGCGTCCACGGGCGACCAGCCCGGCGCACGCGCATTCCGCATGGGCCTTCGCTTTGAATGGTAGGCTCCACCGCCGCCAAGGCTGTCTCTTGACCGCGAGATCCGGCCCCCTTAAGTCGCGGCTCGGAACCGAGGCTGGGCCGCGCGCCTGAAGGCGTCGTATTGACATCCGACCTGAGAATAGTGGATACTCAGGTCGGATGCCGACCAATCAAGAAGAAAAGGATCGCGTAGCTCTCCTCCAGGGCACTTTGGATCTGCTGATTCTCAGAACCCTCGTTTTCGGGCCGTGCCATGGGCAAGGAATTGCGCGCACGATTCAGCGGCAATCAGAAGAGGTCTTCTTCGTGGATCATGGCTCGTTGTACCTGGCGCTGCAGCGTCTGGAGGATAAGGGCTGGATCAGCGCGAAGTGGGGCGTATCGGAGAACAACCGGAAAGCCCGATTCTACACGCTGACCAGTAAGGGCCGCAGCCAGTTGACGCGGAAGACCAGCCAGTGGCATCGTGTCGCGAAAGCCATCGCGCAAATTCTCGGCCCGGAGGAAGCGGATGCATAGACCCATGTTCTGGCGGCGCAAGCGATCATCGCGTGATTTCTCGAAAGAGATCCAATCTCATTTACAACTGGAGGCGGATGAGCTTCGGGAGGAAGGGGTCACGGATGCCGATCCGGCCGCCCGGCGCGCATTTGGAAACATCACGTTGGTGCGAGAACGGTCCTACGAGTTGCGCCGCTGGATCTGGCTCGATCAGCTCGTACAGGACCTCCGCTTCGGCCTCCGCACTATGCGCAAGAGCCCCGGGTTCAGCCTCGCGGCCGTCCTCACGCTCGCGCTCGGCATCGGCGCTAACACGGCGATTTCAGCCTGATCGACACAGTGCTCCTGCGCATGCTCCCCGTTGACGAACCTTCCCGTCTCTACTTCCTCAACCACGCCGGATCGCGCGGCACCGGGGGTTCGCCACCCTACCCCTGCTTCGAGCGCTTCCGCAACGAAGCCAGATCTTTCTCCGGGATGGCCGCTTTCGCGCAGTCCGATCCGAAGGTCTCGATCAACGGCAATCTCGAAAAGCCGAACACCCTGCGGGTCTCGGGCGCTTACTTCGATGTGCTCGGGGTCAAGCCGCAGCTCGGACGTCTCCTGACTCCGGATGACGAACGCCTCGATCCTCCTGTCGCTGTCATCAGCCATGGTTTCTGGCAGCGGCGTTTCGGCGGCCGTCCCGAGGCTATCGGCAAGACTTTCGTGCTCAACGAACGGACGTTCACAATCGTCGGAGTCACCCCGCGAGACTTCCTTGGGCTGGCGCCCGGCTGGCGCGATGACATCACCATCCCCATCACGATCGTGGGCGCGGAAAGGCTGCAGGATCCGGGATCCTGGTGGTTCACCAATGTGGCCCGGCTCAGATCGGGCATTGGACCGGAACAGGCTTCCGCGGAAGTCGACGCCATTTTCCAGAGCTTCATGAACAGCATTCCCGGGGTCTCCACAGAAGACCGCCGCGATCACGTTCAGCACATGGAGCTCACTTCCGCCTCCCAAGGGTTGGACTACCTACGCCGCCAGTTCTCCAAACCGCTTCTCGTTCTGATGGGAGTCGTCGGACTCGTGTTATTGATCGCATGCGCTAACATCGCCAATCTCCTTCTCGCCCGAGCCGCCGCACGCCGACGTGAGTTCGCCGTGCGCGTCGCAATCGGCGCAGGGCGTCAACGTCTCCTCCGCCAGCTTGTCACCGAGACGCTACTCTTGTTCATGAGCGGCGCGCTATTAGGTCTTGTTTTGGCCTGGTGGTGGGCCAGCGCATTGACAACTTTCTTCGCCATTGGCATTTATCCCATCCATTTCGATCTCCATTGGGACAGCCGGGTGTTCGGCTTCACAGCAGGGATTTCTGTGGTGACCGCCCTGGTCTTTGGGACCGTACCGGCTTGGCGCGCGTCGCGGACCGACGCGCAATCGGCGATGAAGGATGGCGGTCGCGGCACCCTATCTCGATCCCGTCTCGAGACGGGCCGATTTCTGGTGGTCTTGCAGGTGGCGTTGTCGATGGTATTGCTCGTAGGTGCGGGACTGTTCGTGCGCACGCTCGCGAATCTCAGGAACATCGATCCCGGCTTCCGGAGCGATCACGTCATCGCGATGTCGATTGAGCCCCTGGAATCCGCCTATAGGCAGCCCACCGCCCGATCCGCCCTGTGGGACGCTCTGCTGGAGCGCGTCCAGACCATCCCGTTCGTGAGATCGGCAAGTCTCTCTGCCATCACCCCGATGAGCAGCAGTTAGCGCGGCGTCCGTTTCTATGTGCCGGGATTTCAGGCGCGTTCCGAGCGCGATCTGGCTATCGGTTTGAACCACGTCAGCGAGAATTACTTCGAAGTCCTGGGCGTCCCCCTGCTACAGGGCCGCGCGTTTACGCGCCAGGACGATGCGAACGCTCCCCAAGTGGCAATTCTCAACGAGACCGCAGCGCGGTTCTATTTCCCGGAACGGAATCCAATCGGCGCCATCGTCCACTTCGACAAGCAGCCAGCGGCCCGCGATATCTATCGAATCGTTGGCATTGTTAAGGACAACCAGCACAACAACCTTCTGGAAGAGTTTCCGCGCTTCGTCTATGTACCGGTTCGCCAGCCGCGCGATCGGAATACACGTCTGACTCTCATGCTCCGTACCGCGTCCGATCCCAACACGGTTGTTGGACCCGTTCGCGATCTGGTGCGCCACCTTGGTCCCGATATCCTCGTCACGCGCGTGACTACCCTCGAACAACAATTGGATGCGACTCTGCTGCAGCAGCGGATCATCTCCACACTTTCGAGCTTCTTCGGCCTGCTTGCCTTGCTGCTGGCCGACGTCGGGTTGTACGGAATTCTTGCTTACTCGGTCGCGCAGAGGACGAGTGAGATCGGAATCCGTATGGCGCTCGGGGCGCAGCCGTCGGTGGTCGCAAATAGCATCGTTCGCCAGACACTCTGGCTGGTCGGGCTGGGAATCGCCGTTGGGCTGCCAGCGGCCATCCTAAGCGCCCAGGCTGTCGAAACCCTCTTCTACGGGCTCAAACCGTCCGATCCGTCGATCCTTTCTGGCTGCGCCCTGCTTCTACTCACGGTCGCTGTGGCCGCGAGCTTCCTGCCGGCGCGAAAGGCGTCGCGCATCGATCCGATGGTCGCCTTGCGATACGAATAGAAGTCCTGTGGCGAGCCTGGAGGCTTGCCCTACACTAACCGACACTGCGGTCATTCGTCTACACTCGCGATATGTGGAGACCGAGATTGCTAGACGATTTCTGGCAGGACTTGCGTTACGCTAGCCGGCTGCTCCGATCGACACCGATGTTTACAGCAGTCGTGGTCCTGACGTTGGCATTGGGAATTGGGGCGAACACCGCGATCTTCGGAGTCATGAACGTAGTGGTCCTGCGACTGCTCCCCGTGCCCGAAGCCGGCCGTCTCGTCTACGTGCGGACGACCGGGTTTCCAAACGGCACGAACAACACCGGCGCAGGAGACGCCTCCTTTCCAGTACACGTGTTCGAACGGCTTCGGCTCGAACGCGACGTCTTCCAGGATCTCACCGCTTTCGTGCCGATGGGCTTGGACAAAGTCGCGGTGCGCTATGGCAGCGAACCGGAGGAAGCCAACGCGAACATGGTGAGCGGAAACTTTTTCTCGGGATTAGGCGTGCGCCCGCTGTGCGGAAGGATGCTCGCCCCGGATGATGAAACCAGCCATACGCAAGTTGCGGTGCTGAGCTACGACTTTTGGCGCCGCCGATTCGGGGAAAACTGCGCCGTGGTTGGCCAGGCGCTACAGGTGCGCGGTGTGTCCTTCACAATTGTGGGCGTTGCAGCCTCAAGTTTCATCGGCGTCGACCGTGCCAAAGCGACGGACTTATGGGTCCCATTGCAGGATCGCCGCGATCTGAACGCCTGGGGAATGCAGCGGGAGACTTTCTATCGCTCGCCCAATTGGTGGTGCCTGATGATGATCGGACGCCTGGCGCCTGGAGTGAGCGAGAAAGCAGCTCAGTCAAAACTGAATCCAGTTTTTCAGCAGGCCGCATATGCACACCTGGGCAAACCCGCGGAAGGGGAACGGCCACCGACCCTTTCATTTCGACGGGCCAGAGGCATCTCGGATCTCCGGCAGGCTTATGAGGAACCGCTCCGATGGTTGTTAGCCATGGTCGGCCTCGTCCTGGTGATCGCGTGTGGCAACGTGGCGATGCTTCTGGTGGCAAGGAACGACGCACGCCAGCGGGAGTTCAGCGTTCGCATGGCGTTGGGGGGCGGCCGCGCAAGACTGTTCCGGCAATTGCTCACGGAGAGTCTCCTGTTGGTCTCAGCCGGAGCCGCACTGGGGTGGTTCTTTGGAGTCGCCGCTACCGCTGCGCTCAGCGAATGGTCCGAATTAAACCTTAGCCTGGCGCCGGACCGCACTGTGCTGCTATTCACGCTTGCGCTTTCAGCGGCCGTAACACTCGTCTTCGGTTTGGCGCCTGTCCGCGGCGCTGCGCGTGTCCCGCTGGGTCTCACTCTCAAGACGGCGTCCGCCACCGCCTATTCGGGCAGAGAGCGGCTGCTCGGCCGGAGGATCGTTGTGGCGCTCCAGGTTGCGTTGTGTCTCACGTTGCTCGTCGGCGCCGGTCTTTTGGTGAGAACCATGAGCAATCTCCAGCAAATCAACCTGGGTCTGCGCACGCCGGGTCTGTTTGTCTTCGGAATCAGTCCTCAACAGCAGGTTCGATCCGATGCGGGCTCGATTCGGTTCTTCGAGGCTTTACTCGAGAGGCTTCGATCCGTGCCGAGAGTCGAGTCCGTAACGCTGATGCAGAACCGGATTGGATCGGGTTGGAGCAACAACACAACAGCTCATGTGGATGGCAAGGATCCACTGTCGGACAAGCCTTCCATGATGCGCTGGAATGCGGTTGGCCCGGACTACTTCCGCACATTGGGGACGCCCTTACGTTTTGGCCGCGACTTCACTGAAGCCGATTCGGCGTCCGCACCAAAGGTCGCCATCATCAACGAAACGTTCGCCCAGCGCTTTCTGCCGAGTCAAAGCCCGCTAGGTCATCAGGTTTCGTTATCCCGACGTAAAGACGCCCCACAATATACGATTGTGGGCGTCGCGGCCGACAGCAAATATACAGGTGTTCGAGAACGCCCGGTACCGATGGCGTATTTTCCGTACAAGCAAATGAGCGGAGTCGCGACCATGCATGTTGAAGTGCGGACAGCCGGAAATCCCGTCGATCTCGTTCCGGCGATCCGGCAGGCCGTTCGGGAAATCGCGCCGGAGGTCCCAATGCTGCGGCCAGTGACGCAACAGCAGCAATTCGAGTCGTCCTTTTCCCAGGAGCGGCTGATCGGGCGGCTCTCGATGTTCTTCGGTCTACTCGCGGCCTTGCTCGTAGCGACCGGTGTTTACGGAACTCTGGCCTATACCGTGAGCCGCCGGACCTCGGAGGTGGGTATCCGGATGGCGTTAGGAGCGCAGCGAGCCGAAGTGGTGTGGATGGTGCTTCGTGAGTCTATGGGTGTCTGTGCGGTTGGGATCGCTTTCGGCCTCCCCCTTGCGTTCGCCTGCTCTCGACTCCTGCGGTCGATGCTGTATGGTGTATTGCCGGCGGACCCACTGACGTTCGCCGCCGCGGTGGCCAGCATTCCCATCGTGGCGCTGGTCGCCGGTCTTGTGCCCGCGGTCCGAGCGGCTTCGATCAGCCCGATGGCAGCGCTGCGATCCGAGTAAAGGTCATGGCGGACGAACCAGTGAAGTTTCTTAAACGCTGGCAGCGTTGGCAAGAGCTCGTTAACCGGTGATCGGGCGACAGCGCAGCAATGGGTTTTCGGCTGTCGTAGGACTCAGCAGCGAATCATTGGGATAGTAATGGTCCACGTTTTCGGGAGTAAGCACTTTGTGCTTTGCAAATGATGCCGAAGGAATCGGTTTCTTCTCCAGTACATCCATCGCAAGACGAATGACATTCTCCCCATACTTGTCAACGAAAAAGGCGACGTCACCGATCAATCGGGTTCCTGGCCGGCGCAATTCCATGCGGCCTTCCACACAGCCGCCCAGCGAAACGACCGCGATGTCTTCCGACCGGCCAGCCTCTTCGAGAGCCCGTAACGCCCCGAGCGCGCTGGGGTCAAAGGCGGCGCCCACTAGAATGCGCCGCGCGCGGCTCCGGCAGAGATGGTCACGAATCAGCTCCATCGTCAGCAAGAACCTGGCGTTGCAGTTTAGTCGCACGACTTCGATCCCATTCAATTCGGGAACTGCCTGCTTCAGTCCGACTTCAACCCCTTTCATGCGCAAGGCCTGAAGAGGCCCAGATATGTCGATATCCAATAGAAGCAGCTCATCGGCCTTACCATGCCAGTTCTGCTTCGCCCAACGGCCCAGATAGCGTCCACCCATCAATCCGGCGACGTAATTGTCGGGACCATAATAGATAGCGCCTGGGCGCGGCGCCCCCACGGCGATGACCGGGATATTTGCCTCCGCGAATTTCGAAGCATTGATGGCGGCGACATGTGCATCGCCGAGATAATCGATGACGAGGTCGACTTGTTCCCGTATCAACCGTTCGGCGTTTCGGAGGGGGGTTTGGGAGTCGTGACCGTGGTCCAGAACGAGTAACTCGATCCGCTCTTTCGCGGCGGCTCGTACGACACTGTCGCTCCACTCCTGAACGAAGCCCGGTTCGGCGCCCTGATGTGCATACCCGAGCCTGTACCGGCTGACCCGGAGCGTTTTAACATTCGACCGGTATTCCTTGTTCCCGACGCGTTCAATCAGGCCGCCCTGCTGCAAGGTAAAAAGGATGCGAAAAGTCGTGGAAAAACTCAGCCCGGTCCGGTCGACAAGGTCCTTCAGCCGAAGGACCTCGCCTTCATATCGAAATGACGCGATAACCTGGCAGGCCCGCGCAACCGCCTCAACCACGTAGCTTGGATTTTCCGGATGACGGGCAGCTCCTTTTTTCACTTGTCGAAAAGAATACCGCTGCGGCCACAATGTGTCAATCGGGCCTGTCACTCGCCGAGGGTGGTCATAACCAACCATGCAAGAGAGAGAACCGCTTCCAACCGTGGGTTGGCTTTATTTTCACATAGTGAAAATAAAGCACCCGCTAGGAAAATATGTGCCCATGCGACGCAGCTTGCAGTAAGATAACGGCGAAAGTTCGCCGGCGTCCCAGATTAGTACAGAGGTGGAATATGAGTCGAGCGCTTGCCATTCTGCTGCTGTTTTCAGGAATATCGTGGTCACAGACGACCTTTGCCAGCATCACGGGCACGGTCACTGATCCGGCCGGAGCCGTGGTGCCCAATGCCACAATCACGGCTACCAACGTGGCCACCAACATCGAGACGAGGACGTTGTCGAACGAGGCTGGCAACTACACCGTGGCACAGCTACAACAGGGGACGCATTCACTGACTGTGAGTGCGGCCGGTTTCAAACAGTTCGTCGTGCAGGATGTGGTTCTGGTATCCCGCGATATCCGGCGGGTTGACGCGAAGCTCGAGGTCGGCGCGGTGACATCCACGGTTGAGGTCTCGGGTGGTGCTACGTTGATCGAGACGGAAACGGCGCGCATCGCCGACACGACGACCTCGGAGCGGATGAAATCGATGCCCCTGAACACCCGCAACATCTACGGTCATCTAGCCCTCTCCGCGAACGTCCTGCAAGCCGGCGCGGGATCCTCCACGATTCGCTTTGCCGGCAGCCGAACAAATCAATCGCATTGGGCGATCGATGGCACGACAATGAGCGACGGCGTGACGGAAACGCAAATCGGACATCTGGCGCTTTACCTGGAGTCGGTCCAGGAAGTCAAGATCGACATTGCCAACAACAGCGCCGAGTTTGGGCCGATCGGGCAGGTAACGATGATCTCCAAGTCGGGTACCAATGCCTTGCACGGCAGCGCCTTCGACTATTTTTCAACGCCGTGGTTCCGGGCCCGCAATCCGTTCGCGTTGCAACGGGATCCGGGCGTGAGCCATTTCCCTGGCGTTTCCGTCAACGGGCCGGTCCGCGTACCGAAAATGTACAACGGCAAGGACAAGAGCTTCTTTTTCTTTTCCTATGAAGCCAACCCGGAACGCTACACGGGACAGCTCCTGAACCCCACTGTACCGCCCGCCCCGTGGCGTCAGGGGGACTTTTCGAACCTCTCCACGATTGTGCGCGATCCAACAACGGGCCAAGGCTTCCCGGGGAACCGGATTCCGGCTGCCCGGCTGAACGCGACGGCCCTGAAGATCCAAGAGCGATTCTATCCACTGCCCAATTTCGGCGATCCGTCGCTGCTAGTCAGTCAGAACTACCGCGAAACGCGGCGCCAGCCATACAAGGACAGCTATTGGACCGCTCGGGCAGACCATCGTTTCTCGGCCAATGACGCTGTCTTCGGCCGCTTCACGCTCTCCGATGCCATTTTGCGGAATTGGGACGGCAACCTGCCCACTCTCGGCCTCAACCACTATCACCGGATGACGCGAGGCATGACTCTGTCTTACTCGCACATTTTCAAGCCTTCGTTGATCAACGAGTTTCGCTATGGATTCGCGTACCAGAACTATCCCCGGAGCGGCGCTGTCCAGGGAAAGCAACTCGCGCAAGAACTGGGCCTCCAGAACCTGGCGCCGAACCTGCCGGACGTGAGCGGCATTCTGCAAATTAGCTGGGCCGGTGTCGGCCTGACGGGTCTCTCCCAATTGGGTTACACCAATCCCGGCAGCCGTTTGTTCAACCAGGATTTCCAGGACCACTTGAGCTGGTTTCGTGGCCGCCATAACGTAAAACTCGGGGTTAATCACACTCGACTCCGCTGGGACGAGGCAACCGCCGACCCGAGTCTGTTCGGCAACCTGACATTTTCGGCTTCCTTCACCGGGCATCCCTACGGTGACTTTCTCCTGGGAATTCCCACCACGATGTCGCGGGCTTTCCCGTTCCTCCGGGTGAATCGCGTAAGGAGTCAATATGACTTCTTCGTGGCTGACGACTTCAAGGTCAGCTCCAAGCTAACCGTTAACCTAGGTATTCGTTACGAGTATCACCCCTTTTGGCGAGAGCTCCAAGGGTACGGTTCAATGTTCGAGGTGGGTTCCGGGAAGATTGTAGTTCCCGACGGCTCACTTAAGTTGGTGAGCCCGATCTTTCCTCGCGGCTACGTCGATGTTGTCGAAGCGAAGACCCTGGGTTTGCCCGGCAACACGCTGGCGCGCGGAGACAGGAACAATGTTGCGCCCCGCATCGGCATTGCCTATCGGCCCAGAGGGAACAACACCGTGATCCGTGCGGGCTTCGGGATTTTCTACGACGTCGTGAGCAGAGCGCTCACTTTTGGGGGGCTGCCGTTTATCCTCAACGAACCGGCGTACACCAATCCTGCCGCCAATCCGACCGTTGTGTTACCTCGGGTGTTTCCCAGCACCGCGGGCGGCCCCGCGACTGCGGCCATTCCAACGGCGGTCAATCCCGATCTCCAGATGCCTTACAGCATGCAGTACAACGTCACTCTGGAACACACGCGATGGAACACGGGGTTCCGCCTTTCCTATATCGGAACCAACACGCGGCACGGGGAATGGAGTTACAACTATAACGCCCCGATACCCGATGCGAGGCCATATATCGCCAAGCCGCGCCTATTCTCGCAATATCCGGCGATCTCCTACATCAGCAACGGTGCCGGTCACCAATACCACGGACTCACCGCCGAGATGAAACGCCCATTGGCGCGAGGCCTGCACTATACCGGTGCGTGGACTTGGGCCCGTGACATCGCAGACTTGGACCGTGGAGAGGTGTCCGAGAATCCGTTTGATCGGCGGCGCGAGCGCGCTGTCTCGATTGACATCCCTACCCACCGCGTGACAGCCAACGCCATCTACGAACTGCCATTCGGCAAGGGCCGCCCCTTTCTGGGGGGCGCCAGCCGTGCGTTGAACCTCGCCGTAGGGGGTTGGGACCTCAGCGCGATTTACAGCCTGTACTCGGGGCAATTCCTCACTCCGCTCTGGACCGGTCCTGACCCGACGGGCACCGCCTTCACCGCCAGCAGTACACCGGCCAATGTAACCATCCGGCCCGACATTCTGCGAAATCCGAATTTACCTTCGGAGCAACGAGCGGTCAATCGCTGGTTCGACTCGACTGCCTTTGGGCCGCCTGGACCAGGCCGGTTTGGCACCTCTGCCAAGGGCGTGATCAAAGGTCCCGGCGTGAATGTGTGGCACATCGGTGTGTACAAGTCTTTTCAGTTCGCCGACAAAGCTCCCAAGGTCCGCTGGGAAATGATGGCGACGAATTTTTTCAACCATCCCAACTACAGCAACCCCGGGGTGAATATCTCGGCTTTGACGGCTGTTGGTGTGATCAGCGGTGTCGGTGGTGTGCACGGTACCTCCACCGGGGATTTTCCCGGTGCTAGAGCTTTCCGCACAGGACTAAGGGTGGAGTGGTAACAATATGACGTTGCGATCCTCAAAAAAACTGACGTGGCGCGGACACTCGAGTCTGCGGCGCCGAGACTCATCTCGGCGCTCGGCTCTTTTCATCGCACTGATGACCCTATTCCTCAATACGGCGGCGCAGGCACAAACCACCTTCGCCAGCATCACCGGAACCATAACGGATGCGTCTGGCGCCATCGTGCCCAACGCCGCGGTCACCGCCAGAAATGTGGCCACCAATATCGAGTCCAAAACCACTTCGAACGAGGCTGGTAATTACACCGTGGCCCAGTTAGTGCCGGGTAGCTATTCGGTCATTGCCAGTGCTCCCGGTTTCAAAGAATTTGTGGCGCAGGACGTGGCTCTGGTGTCCCGCGACGTCAGGCGTATTGACGTAAAGCTGGAAGTGGGCACGGTGGGAACGAGAGTGGAAGTCACCGGCGGCGCCACCCTGATCGAGACCGACACCGCCCGCTTGAACGACAGCAAGCTCGGTGAACGGCTGGTCACGATTCCCCAATTCAATCGCTCCATCTACCCGCTGATCGCCTTGAATCCGGGCGTTCTTACGGCCGGTTTCGGGCGCAGTACGGTGCGGTTTGCCGGCAGTACCGCCAATCAGTCGAATTGGTCGATGGATGGCATCTCTTTCTCGAACCCCGTTGACGCAACTCAAATGGGAACGGTCGCGGTGTACCTGGAATGGGTCGGAGAGATGAAGATTGACTATGCCAATAACTCCGCCGATGTTGGTCCGATCGGCCAGATCACCTTCATTACGCGATCGGGGACAAACCGGCTCCACGGCGCTGTGTTCGACTATTACGACACCCATGGATTCCGGGCCAGAAGCCCGTTTGCCGCCACCAGCGCGCTAGGCGTGAAGCATCAGCCCGGATTCAGAGTCGAGGGTCCGGTGTACATCCCGAAGATCTACAACGGCAAGAATAGGACTTTCTTCTCGGTTGATGTCGAACGCATGCGAGGCAGCGCTGTTTCCACCTTCTTTACGGGAACGGTACCGACCGATGGAATGCGCCGCGGCAACTTCGCGGGTGTAGGAGCCATTCGAGACCCGTCGAACTTGCAACCCTTCGTCGGAGACCAGATTCCAGCCAGCCGCATGAGCCCGCTGGCGAGCAGAATCCAGCAGGATTTTTTTCCTCTCCCTACCTTCGGCAACGTCAATGTCTTCGCCACCAACAACTATCGCGCGGAAGCTACGGCGCCACTCGGTCTCATGGCCTACAACGTTTTCCGGATCGACCACAGATTCTCGGACAAGACCTCGGTTTTTGGCCGCTACACCCGCCGCGACCAAGCCACTCCCTATGTCTTCGAAGCTCTGCCGAGCCTCGGCCAGAGTCTGTTCCAACGCGACAACCGCGCCATGGTGTTATCCCTGACAAACATGTTTAAGTCCACGCTCATTTCCGAGACCCGCTGGGGAAAAGCGAATGATTACAACATCGCCGTCGGGCAATATAACGGCTCCGAGTTCGTGAAGAGCTACGGAATTACTGGGCTTGCTTCCGATCTGCCCACGGATATCCCGGGAATGACGGCTTTTGCCATCCAAGGGATGACGACCATTAGCCGGCGCCTGACAACAGATGCGGGCGTGCCGAACAACATTACGGCGAATTTTCAACAGTATCTGAGCTGGTTCCGCGGCCGGCACACCGTGAAGGTGGGATACGCGGCGGGTCACGGCTCGCTGAACCGGTATGCACCGAATGCCGCCCTATGGGGATCGCTGTCATTCACCAACCGCTTCACCGGATCCCCCTACGCGGATTTCCTGCTAGGCGTCCCCACGACGGCATCGGTAGCGCCCGCGCCCATCCGTGTGGAAGCGAAGCGATGGGAGCACGATTGGTTCATCATGGATGACTTCAAGGTCAGCTCCAAACTCACTCTGAACCTCGGTGTGCGTTATGAACTGCGCCCGGGCTGGAAGGAGAGCAACAACCGCCTGGCCCTGTTCGATCCCGGCAGCGGAAAAGTGGTTGTTCCGGACGGAGGCATGAGCGTGGTCAGTCCCCTGTTTCCGAAGAATTACGTCGGCATTGTGGAAGCGGGCAGCGTTGGCTTGCCCGGATCCACTCTCCTGCGAACGGACAAGAACAACATCGCTCCTCGCTTCGGTTTGGCGTACCGGCCGTGGGGGGACAAGACCGTCTTCCGCGCTGGTTGGGGTGTCTTCTACAATGTGGCTCCCCAGATCCCGCAATTTGGAGACGTGTCTCCATTCGTCATCTTCCAGACTCCCTACACCAATCCGCTCACCAATCCCGATGTCATCCTGCCGCGGGTGTTTCCGTCCGCCGGTAGCGCGGGTCCGTCGAGTGTGGCGTTGCCGACTGCGCTCAATCCGGGTCTCAGAATGCCGTACACCATGCAGTACAACTTCACTATCCAGCATCAGCGCTGGGACACGGGTTGCCGGGCGTCCTATATCGGCAGCGGCTCGCGCCAGTACTTGTGGAGCTACGACATCAATTCTCCCGCGCCAGGCACTGCGCTTTACATCAACAAGCCCCGGCCGTTCCCACAGTATCCTGGCATCGCATATCAAACCAACGGAGCTTCCGCGCGATACGATTCCCTGCAACTCGAAGCCAAGCGCCAGATGTCCGGAGGGCTGCTTTTCCAGACGTCGTGGGTCTGGGCGCGAGGCATTTACGACTTGGACGGGAACTACGGCGCAGTGTCCGAGAATCCATTCGACCGGCGTAGAGAGAAGTCCGTTTCACCCGATATCCCAACCCATCGCTTCACCACCAATCTGATGTACCAGCTTCCGTTCGGGCGGGGCAAACCACTCTTCGGAAATGCGTCCAAGGCCGCGAACATGATCGTCGGCGGATGGGAGACGAGTATCACCTACAGCTACTTTGGAGGGAACTTCCTAACGCCGTTGTGGACCGGTTCGGATCCCACCGGTACCACGTTCACCGCTAGTTCCACACCTGCATTCGTCACCATCCGGCCGGATCACCTCCGCGATGGGAATTTGCCCTCCGGCCAGCGTATACTGACGCGGTGGTTTGACCCAAGTGCTTTCGCGGCTCCGGCCCCAGGCCGGTTCGGAACGTCCGCGAAGGCGGTGATCAAGGGACCCCATGTCAACGTCTGGCATGCCGGAATCTACAAGAGCGTTCTGTTGGACGAGAAGCACGGCATCCGGCTGCGCTTCGAGCTGATCGCGCAAAACGCGCTCAACCATCCGAATTACAGCGACCCGGCCAGCATGAACATCTCGCAGTCGAACGTGGGCGTCATTAGCGCTGTAGGCGGTGTCAACGGCGGTTCCAGCGGCGACCAGGCCGGCCCAAGAATGCTCCGGGCTGCCATACGGTTCGAATGGTAGAGCCTCTTCAAGAAGAGGCCGTAGTCAGGTTCATTCACGGCGCATCGATCGCGAATTTTCCGCCATCCGTCATCGAGCAGGCGCGCCGCTGCTTTCTCGATCTACTGACGTGCAGCCTGGCCGGGGCCCCATCGAAAGCGGCCACAATCGCCCGCGAGTTCGCTGCGTCGTTTGGTGGCTCCGAGGAGGCAGGCCTTTTCGGCGACAGCCGGCGGGCTCCACTGCCGCTGGCAATTCTCGCGAATACAGCAGCCTGCCAGGCGCTGGATTGCGACGACGGCTTCAACGCGGTGAAGGGGCATCCGGGCGCTTTCCTGTTTCCGGCTCTGCTCGCGTGTTGCGAGATGCGGCCTCAAACCGGGCGCGAGGCGCTGGAAGCACTGGTCATCGGCTACGAGATTGGGATCCGAGCTGGACTGCTCATGACGTCGCTCTACCCGACCTATCACGGGTCTGGCGCCTGGGGTGGTGTAGGGACGGCCACGGTTCTGGCGCGATGCTTTGGTTTCGATGCCGAACAGACTGCTCGCGTCTTGGGTGCGGCTGAATATCACGGCACAGTGGCGCCGATCATGAGGTGTGTGAGCCATCCCGCGATGGGGAAGGACGCGGCGGCCTGGGGCGCATTCAGCGGCGCCAGCGCCGCGCTGCTGGCAAGATCCGGCTTCACCACCTCTCCCAGTCTGTACGCGTTTCCGGACGCGTCAGACTTGGTGGAATCACTAGGATCCAAGTTTCTCATCAGCGGCCTGTATTTCAAGTCCTATTGCTGCTGCCGCTGGGCACATCCAGCGATTCGCGCGGCTTTGCGGTTGCGGGCGCAAGCCGGCTGCGATGCTGAGCAGATGAGTCAAGTGGAAATCGAGACTTTCCGAGAGGCGTGTACTCTATTTCAGGGAGTTCCGCGGAATTCGGAACAGGCGCAGTACAGTCTGATCTACGCGGTCGCGGCCGCGCTTGTGTACGGTGATGTCGGGCCAGCTCAAGTGGCGGATGACCGAGTTCCTGACGATCGCGTCGTCGATATGGCCCGGCGGATCACCGTGCGTTTTCGCGAGGAATTTCAACCGGAGTTCCCGCTGAAGCGGCTGGCGGAGGTGATCATAACGATTGGGGGACAACGTTTGAAATCCGGCATCGTGGCGGCTCAGGGCGATTCGGCCGACGATCCTATGCCCCCTGACGAACTCGAGCGCAAATTCATCAGATACACGGCTGGATCTCTTTCGATCGGCGAACAACAGTCGCTCCTCGATACGTGCCAGCAGATTGAGGATCTGCCGGACCTCTCGGAGTTCGCACGGATTCTGTGCCGCAGCACCAGTGCGAGGAACTGAGCTCCTGGAGGTGGCAGGGCACACGTAGCTATCCGAGGAGCGGCAAGGCCAAAAGAACCGATCACTTGCGCGAAAACTCGGTCTCGAGAAGGGCTTTCACTCCCGCCGGGCCCGTAAGTCTTAACACCCAGTCCGCCTGATTGCCCGAAGTTGACAACTGGAACGTCAGAAACGGACAGCACAGGCGTTCCAGTGTGATCCATTCCGCCACTTCCGGCAAGGTAACGGCCTTCGCCTCCAACCGAAAACTATAGCCGTCCGGGAGCTCGCTGCGGTCTCGCACCGCGGCGCGAAGGCGCTTAACAAGATCGTTATAGCGAGGGCGCTCGGCTGCGCTAACTGCCTTGAGGTTGCACGCCAGAACCGGAGCGGCATCCTGCTGGCTTGCGGCGCAAATACAAACGCAGAGAAGAGAAGCGCACAATGCTGTTGCTGTTGTCATGATTGAACTGTAAAACTTGAAGTGGACTTCAAGTCAAGTCTTTTCGGAGCGATTAATGACCATAGGAGAACTTGCAGCAGAAACGGGTATTCCCGCGTCCACCATTCGCTATTGGGAAAGAATCGGCGTGCTGCCGCGGCCGGCGCGGACTAGCGGACAACGGCGGTACTCGCCGGAATCAGTCGATCGTCTTGCAGTGTTGCGGCTCGCGCAGGCGTGCGGATTTCGGCTGGGCGAAATGCGTCATCTGCTGCACGGATTCGATCCCGGCGTCCCTGCCGCGAGGCGGTGGCAGGAAGTGGCTCATCGGAAACGGCAGGAGCTGGATGAACAGATTGCGCGGCTGAAAACGATGCGGAGGCTGGTAGATCGTGTTCTCCAATGCCAATGCGCCGAGCTTCGAGAATGCGGGCGCAGAGCAACCGCGGTGATGGCGTCCTGTTCCTAGGTTGCGACCCCTTGGTTACGTTCTTCCGCTCGCTCGCGGGCGCAACTCCAGGTCTTGATTCATCCCGTTGCTGTTGAAACGACCCGGCCCTACTGAACTGTCATCGTCATCAACGGCCGGAGGCGCTGCGTGTTCTCCGGACTGCGCAGTTTTTGGAGTCCTTTGAGCTCGATCTGGCGAATCCGCTCACGGGTCAGTCCGAAATTACTCGCAATCTCCGCCAGCGTATGCTCGTGATCATAGCCGATTCCGAAACGCATCCGGATCACTTTCTCCTCGCTTGGCGAGAGGGTCTTCAACACGCCGGCTGCCCCGTTTTTGATGTCGTCATGCAGAAGTGTATCCATCAGCGACCCGACCGAATGATCCTCGATCAGGTCACCCAGAGCAGACTCACCATCGCGGCCAATGGGGAGGTCGAGCGATACCGGATCACGAGAAATCGTCCTCAGTTCCTGCACCTTGTCCGCAGTAGTCGCCAGCCGGTGAGCAATCTCGTCGTTTTTGGGAGTGCGGCCCATCTCTTTCTCGAGATCGCGTGAGATCCGCAGGTACTTGGTCAACATCTCATTCATGTGGATCGGAATTCGGATGGTGCGGGACTGCTCGGCAATCGCACGGGTGACTGCCTGCCGGATCCACCAAACGGCGTAGGTTGAAAACTTGAAACCCAGGCGATAGTCGAATTTTTCCGCAGCGCGCATCAGACCGATATTACCTTCTTGGATCAGGTCCAGCAGGTGCAGGCCCCGGTTGACATGCTTCTTGGCGACCGAGACAACCAGGCGGAGGTTGGCCTCAACAAGCGCAGCTTTAGCGGCCTCGACTTCCGTCTCACCTTGTCGCACCACTTTCAGCCAGCGGCGTGGCTTACTTCCACTCAGATCCTTCCGGTCCCGCTCAAGCTGGCTGATTCCTCCGGCAGCATTCTCCAAAAGCTCTCGAAAATGCCTCCACTGACCCGGATGAAACGGGATACTGCGAATCTGCTGAGAGCACCTCACCCGCAGCCGCGGAATCTTCCTCATAAGTCGCGCGCGCACGTTCACGTGCCTCTCTGGCGTAGAGGCAATTTCCCCCTCCAGTTCCAGGAGACTCTTGTATAGTCTGGCGAACTTGGCCAAGCGCCGGCTGACTTCGATGCGAAAGTCTTCCCTAGGCCCATCGTCTAGCCCACCAATTTGAACGAAGTCCTCAAGGCGAGCTTCAGCCCGCCGAACATGCTCATCCATTGCGAGGACGTTCGCCCAAACTAGTGGGGAGCGGGAAAGTGCTTTCTGGATACGTAACCTCCCTCGTTCCATCTGCCGCGCTAGATCGATCTCGCCTTGGCGCGTAAGCAGGGACACAGAGCCCATTTCGCGCAGGTATACGCGTACGGGATCGTCGGTCGACAGAGGCTCCGGCTCCTCGCTGGAGTCTTCAGCGCCCGGACCAGTCTCAGATGGCTCCTGAAGATAAGCATCTATCAATTCCGATGACTCATCCTCCGCGGTCGCGATCGATGCCGGGTCCGGCAAGTATTGTTCAAATTGTTCCATCTAAGGCTCTTATGACTCTCTAGTCCAGCCCTCGACCGCTCGCCGCTTGACCGGCGTCTGTTGGTGCTCCAGATTCGCTCCTGGGCCAAGCTTTTATTGGAAGGCTGAGAGTGGAGAGGGTTTCCACTTAAATGGATGCAAAATGGAACGGTCAGGTTGCACCATCAAGGTCGGCGAACTATTGATTTATGGCGATTATCGTGTGAGAAGCGTCTAACCGGATCCTCGCTGGCAAGGCAGGAATATCGTTCCTATTGATTTCCTTGCACCAATAAGAGGTCGAGTCCGCCCTCAACAGCAGGCTCGGCTGCGTGGACACCACCTTCGCCGCGAACACGGCCCCGCACGACGACATCGGGCTCAATCAGCACTCGCTCCCGAGACCACACGTCGACGGGACCGTTTAGGCCGATGCCTCGAACTCCGCCCGAGAGCCGTAGCGTGAGGCCGGCTTCCAGATCTCCCGAAAAAACACACCCGTTCTCGAGGACCAATTCGCCTCTCGCATCGAGTCTACCTTTGCACACGGAGCTTGATCCGATCCGCAAGGAACCCCCGCACTTCACGTCGTCTTCGAGAAGACTACCCCCCGGAACCGAAAAAGTGCCCCGTACGACCAATTTGCTACGCAACCAGACCGGCGCCGGTAATTGCAGGCTGCCGTCATAGACCCACGTCTCAGCGCCCAGCGGCGTGAGTTTGTCTTCGCGAAAGGCACGCACACCGCCGAACTCCGGCAACCGCCCACTCGCCGGGATCGGCACTTCGAGGAGATCCGTCCCACGTGAGGGCCCAGCCGTGAATCCCGTGGAGCACCGCGTTGAGATTTCCGGAGCCAGCAGGGCTGGCGCATGAATCCCAGGGCCCAGACGGATCGCGGTCCTCGACGTTACCGGCCCCTCCATTTGGCAGCCGGCGCGGAGATCGATCAAGCCTGATGACATCAACCATTGCCGGACTCTAGCTTTCAGTCCCAGCACCGTTTCGCCTTCGACGCAGAGCGCACCCACAATCGCATCCTTGCCAATCGAGCAATTACCTGCGACGTAAACCGCGCCGAAATGTGCCTGGGCCCCACAGCGAAAATCGCCGCGAACGAGCAGCGTCTCCTGGATCGAATAGCCGGCCGGACAATTTACCCAGTCTGAAACAACAATGGTTTGCCCGGCCGCGCGGTAAACCTGGGTAGGGGAGCCTTTCGCCGGCCGCAGAAGTTCAAGCCAGGCGCGGGCTTGACGGCGGAACTCGGATGCTTGATCGAAGTCCAACACAGATGTCCTATGAGCCATCGGCGGGATAAGGGGTTTCCTTTAGTACCGGCTTGGCTCCGAATCGCGGGCAAATAGGGATCCACGAGAAGGAAGCAAACGCACGACCTTCTCGCGATACAACGTAGACGGTGAAACCAAGGCCCCGGCGTCTTTCAACAGCTCATCCCAACTTCGCAGGCGAAGCATGTCACGGAAGTAGGGTTGTTGCTCGAAGGGGATGGCTTCCGGTTCGGTCATTGCCCCCCTGTAAGCCGAGGGTCTGCACGCTAGCGGAGGAAAGCCGGGCGGCATAGCAGGAGTTTCGCTAGACCAGGTAGCGCTTGGCGTCCACGTGCCCGGCCACTAATCGGATGAGGCGCTCGCCGAATCCGCGGGCGTGAGCCAATGGATGGCCACTCGATCGTGATCGATCACGCCGATCCAGTGATGACGCTGCCCTTCGAGGAGATGCCCGATGTCATGCAGCAGGGCTGCGACGATCATCTCGTCGTCCGCGCCGGCCTGTTCGGCATGCCAGGCAGACTGGAGGGCGTGCTGAAGCTGGTTACGTGCTCGCCGGAGTAGGCAGCGCTCCCGTTGCGATCGAGCAGCGTGACTATCTCACCCCAGACCGCTTCGGCAACAGGTATCATCGGGAGTCTCAGTATAGCCCGTTACAAGTTTTTCCACGATCTTTACAACTCTTTCACGACTGCCAATGCCTTTGCGGCCTATTCTGCCAACATCAGTCCGGAGGACACTGGCCCGGGGCCGAGCAGAGGGACGCCCCGGGCCACGTGGCGCGGTAGAATCCGGTCTGGTTCTTCAAAGAAAGGAAAGGAGAAAGTTATGCCAGCTTTTAGACACCGCTGGAGACTGATCGCAGCGACCGTCTTGACGCTCGTCTGCGCCGGTTTCATCGCCGGTCAATTGTATAGTGGCCCGCCGAGAGCCACTCAATCGAGTCCCATTGGGATCACGCCCGACGACAAATATGTTTGGGTGGCGAATCCCGATGTGAATTCCGTATCGCTTCTGGAGGTCGGAGACGACCGGTTCCGCAAACTGGCGGAGGTGGCGGTCGGAGAAGAGCCGACCAACGTCGCAGTGCACCCGAACGGACGCTGGGTATACGTGGCAAACACGGCGAGCGGATACATTTCCGTAATCGATGGGAATCCGGAGGCTCCGTCGGTTTTCACCAACATCTGGGTGGGAACGGAGCCGTACGGGTTAGCACTCACTCCCAACGGACGATATCTCTATGTCGCCAATGCGCGCAGCAACGATGTCTCGGTAATCGACACAGCCGAGAATCGAATCGTCTGCACAGTGTACAACGCGGGTCCTGAGCCTCGTGGAATCGCCATTACCAACGACGGCGATGACGACGATCGCGACGAGAAAGTCTACGTGACGCAATTCCTCGGTACGGACCGCGTGGGCGTGTTGATCGGCGCCGACGATTACAAGGAGGGCCGGATCACCGTGCTCTCGACTTCTACGCACAGCTTCGCAAAGGAGATTTCGCTCGCGCCGCTTGCCGACACGGGATTCCGGTCCAACGGGTCGGCTTTGCAGCGCACTCCGCAGCCGACGCCCGCGGTGTTCGACACGGTGACCGCGGCCTTTCCGAACCAGTTGAACAGTGTCGCCATCTACGGGAATCGCGCTTATTTTCCGAATACGGGCGCCTCGCCGGATGGTCCGGTACGGTTCAACGTGAACCTGCAGGCGCTGGTTTCGGTGATCGATACGGAAAGAGACGCCGAGGTGGCTGACCAGACTTTCAACATGAACCGTGGGATCAACTTCGAGCCTACGGGTCCGCGGAAGATATTTCCATCTTCGCCCTGGCACATCGCCTTCAAGCGCAGCGTGCGCGAGGGTTACGTCGTTTCAGCCGGGTCGAACCTGCTCGTGAAGATGGTGTTGGACGACAACGGCAAACCGACCATTAACGCGCCCGCAGGGTCGAACGATCCGGGTAACATCGTCCGGATCGAAGTGGGCCAGAATCCGCGTGGTCTAGTGATCAACTCGAGAGATGACCGGGCGTACGTGATGAACGAGGTCTCGCGCGACGTATCGGTGGTTGATCTGAACTCGAACCAGGTGATCAGCACCGTGCGCAGCGCGGACCTTCCAGCCGCCGGCAGCCAGGCAGCCAAGGTCCTGCTGGGCAAGGCGCTGTTCAATACGTCGCGAGGGGTGAAGCTGCCCGAGCTGGGTCCCGAGGGGACAGTGGGCGAGCGAATGTCGAGCGAAGGCTGGAGCTCGTGCTTTGCCTGCCATCCATTCGGATTGACCGACGGTGTGGTGTGGATCTTCGCCGCCGGTCCGCGGCGGACGATTCAGATGAACTGGACGTTCGCGCCGAAGGATCCCAACGATCCAAAAATTCTGAACCATTCGGCGATCTTCGATGAGGTTCAGGACTTCGAGCTGAACATCCGCGGCGTCTCAGGCGGCCTCGGTCTGATCACCGGCGCAGACGGCGCGCCCGCTACGGACGTCACGGCCTTTGGACCTCCGGCGAATACAGGACGGAGCGTTCATCATGACGCCATCGCATTGTACGCCGCGTTGGGGATCCGGACACCGATTTCACCCTACCGCGGCATCGATCCGAATTCACCGCAGGGGCGGATGCTCGCATACGGGCGTACAATGTTCGACCGGGCCGGATGCGCAACCTGCCATGCCGGTCGCGGATGGACGTCGGCGCGGCGGTTCCTGCCGTTGCCGGTTCCGGCGAGCGAGATCGTACGGGCGCAGGTTCTTCGTTACCTGCGCGATGTGGGCACGTTCGACGCTACTGCCCGGAATGAGATTCGCGCCACCGGCTTGGCTCCTCTGGGAGCAGACGGGTACGTGCCGGCGTCGCTGTTGGGCGGCTTCGGTATGGGTCCCTATCTTCATAACGGGTCGGCGTTGACGCTCGACAACGTGCTCGAGAACGTGAAACACCGCAGCGCTGGAAATCGCGGCACCGACATCCTTCAGGATGCGCGTGACCGGCAGGCACTGGTGGAGTTCCTCAAATCGATCGATGTGAACACTCCAGTGTTCGACGTTCGGTAAGAGGTTTGCAGGCAGTGCCGGGACCGGAGGCCCGGCGCTGCCTCTCTCGCCGAAGCTTACCGTGATCGCCCGCTGGCCGGCGGGTGCTTGCGGAAACCGGTTCTCTTCCAGGGGCGCGGGCGAGTCACGAGTCGGAACGAGAGTCCGTGTTATATTGAGGGCGTTCCAAAGGTAGAGGAAGCTGAGCCATGAAAGCATATGGATCTTTTCTTCCGGTCACGCTCCTGTAGCAGCAGGCGCTGTTGTTTTGCCGGCCGAGGAGCCCAGGGGCGCGAAGCCATCGTCAAATTCCATCCCGCGCGTGAGCATCGAGCCAAGAGTGGGCAAGCGTCCGGCCGAGGGCGAATCCGCGGA
>Ga0187893_10004055_pt1 | contig 28479 bp, 27 predicted proteins | sample MA1701074metaG_FD_139574 | JGI IMG/M metagenome (GOLD analysis project Ga0187893, IMG submission 139574) | White microbial mat communities from a basaltic lava cave in the Kipuka Kanohina Cave System on the Island of Hawaii, USA - MA170107-4 metaG ...
CGCTTGGGTGCACCCCACCGTCAGCGCGCGCAGCGAGGCGAAGCCGAGCGAAGTCCAGGGCGGCCGCAAGCGCTGCTGGCGACGATCGCTTGGGTGCACCCCACCGTCAGCGCGCGCAGCGAGCCGCAGGCGAGCGAAGCCCTAGACCGGGTTCGGTTCTCGCCAGAGCCGGCCGTCGTAGCTCTCGACGATCACCTCGTCGCCCTCGCGGCCCTTCACGTACGGATGCTCGAGCGGCACCTTGCCGTACGGCGTGTCGAGCACGTAGCGCGGGATCGCGAAGCCGCTGGTGCGGCCGCGGAGCCGCCGGAAGAGCTCGATCCCGCGCTCGATCGGCACGCGGAAGTGCGCCGTGCCCTCGAGGAGCTGCGCCTGGTAGCAGTAGTACGGCCGCACGCGCATGCGCACGAGCCCCTCGCAGAGCGCCTTCATCGTGGCCACCGTGTCGTTGATGCCGGCGAGCAGCACGCTCTGGTTCCCGACCGGGCACCCGGCGCGCGTCAGGCGGTCGCAGGCCTCCGCCGCCTCGGGCGTGAGCTCCTTCGGGTGGTTGAAGTGCGTGTTCACCCAGAGCGGGTGATGCCGCTCGAGCATGCGGCAGAGCGCCTCCGTCACGCGGAACGGGAGCGTGACCGGGTAGCGCGTGCCGAGCCGGAGGATCTCGACGTGCGGGATCGCGCGCAGCTCGCCGAGGAGCCAGTCGAGCTTGTCGTCCGCGTACGTGAGCGGGTCGCCGCCCGTGAGGAGCACGTCGCGGATCTCCGGCGTGGCGCGGATCCAGGCGAGCGCCGCCTCGAGCTCGCGGCGCTGCATCGTCCAGTCCTCGTCCCCGACCATGCGCTTCCGCAGGCAGTAGCGGCAGTAGAGCGCGCACTCGTTGTTCACGCAGAAGGCGATGCGGTCCGGGTAGACGCGCACCACGTTCTTGACCGGCGAGTGGGCGACCTCGTCGAGCGGGTCGGCGAGCCCGAGCGGGTCAGCGAGCTCGGCGAGGCGCGGCACGACCTGGCGGCGGATCGGGCAGTCCGGATCGTCTGGATCCATCAGGCTCGCGTAGTAGGGCGTGATCACGAAGCGGAAGCGCTCGCCGAGCGCGTCGATCGCCTGCGCTTCGTCCTGGCTCGGCTTCAAGTAACGCTCGAGGTCTCCGGCCGTACGGATGCGATTCCGCATCTGCCATTGCCACGAGCGCCAGTCCTTTTCTTCGCTCGCTCCGCTCGCTGCGCGCCCGCGCAAGGCGTGGGCTTGCGGCGCGGCCTGGTCAGCGCGCTTTTTCATGCGATCCCCAGCCGTGCGAGGCCGAGCCCGAGCACCTCGGCGAGCAGGTCCTCGAGCGTGCGCCCCAGGAGCTCGGCCAGCACCGCGAAGGAGCCGTCTCGCGCGAAGGTCGGGAGTGGGTTCAGCTCGAGGAAGCGGGGGCGGCCCGCGGCGTCGAGCCGGAAGTCGGCGCGGGCGAAGTCGCGGCACGCGAGGGCGCCGAAGGCGCGCGCGGCGAGCGCCTGGAGCTCGCGCTCGAGCACGGGCTCGAGCGTGCCCGGCAGCACGTGCACGAAGCCGCCGGCCGGCGCGTGGCGGGCGAGCGCGTGGAGGCCGATCCCCGTCTCCGCCTCGAGCGCGCGCTGGAGCACGGGGAGCGCCCGCGGCGGCGCGTTCCCGATCAGCGTGACGGTGTACTCCGCACCCGGCAGGAACGGCTCGATCAGCGCCGGCTGCCCGTAGTCGCGCACCACGCGCGCCACTTCACGACCGAGCGCTGCCGCGCTCTCGACGCGCGAGCCCGGTGTGATCCCCTTCGCGGTGCCCTCCCAGCGCGGCTTGACGAAGAGCGGGAACGGGCCGGGGAGTGCGAGGCCGGCGAGCGCCGCGGCCGAGTCCACCGAGACGTGGCCCGCCGTCGGCACGCCGGCGGCCGCCACGAGCGCCAGCGTCCAGGCCTTGTCGAGGCTCAAGGAGAGCGTGAGGGCATCCGAGCCAAGTGCCGGAATCCCTGCGAGCTCGAGCAGCACGGGCGCCCACGCCTCGCGGTTCCGCGTGCCGAACCCCTCCGCGATGTTCCAGGCGGCGTCGAGCTTCGGGAGCGCGGAGCGGCCGAGGGCCGCGAGGAGCTCGCGCGGGCTCCCGAGCCGCACGGGCGCGTGGCCCGCGAGCCGGATCGCGCCTTCGAGGGCCTCCACCGTCTCGATCGGCTCGTACTCGGCGTCGGCGTCGGGCGGCCCGCCCGGCGCGCTGCCGAGCAGGTCGTAGACGAGGCCGATCTGGAGCCGGGAGGCCATGGCCGGAGAGTATTAACGTCTGCCGCCATGTCGCTCCTCGACCGCATCGAGCGCGCCGGCAACGCGCTCCCGGATCCCACCACGCTCTTCGCGGCGGGCGCGCTGCTCGTGATGCTGCTCTCGCAGCTCGCCGTGAGCCTCGACTGGCAGGTCGAGAAGACGGTCACGCGCGAGCTGGTCGGCGCCGGCGGCGCGCCCGTGCTCGACGCGCGGGGCGTGCCGCAGCGAGAGTCCGTCCGCGAGCCGGTGCGCGCGAAGAGCCTGCTCTCGAGCGACGGCCTCTACTGGGCGCTCTCGAGCCTGGTCGAGAACTTCAAGAACTTCCCGCCGCTCGCCATCGTGCTGGTCGGCATGCTCGGCATCGGGCTCGCCGACCGGAGCGGCTTCCTGGGCGCGGCGCTGAAGGGGCTCCTGCTCGCCATGCCGGGGCGCTTCCTCACGCCGGCGGTGGTGTTCGTCGGCGTGCAGTCCTCGATGGCGCTCGACGCCGGCTACGTGGTGCTACCCCCCGTGGCGGCCGCGCTCTACGCCGCGGTCGGCCGCTCGCCGCTCGCGGGCATCGCGGCGGTCTTCGCAGGCGTCGCGGCCGGCTTCAGCGCGAATCTGCTGGTCACGAGCCTCGACGCGATCCTGGCCGGCTTCACCGAGGCCGGCGCCCGTATCCTGGACGCGGACTACACGGTCGCGGCCACCGCGAATCTCCACCTGATGATCGCATCGACCTGCGTGCTCACCGCGGTGGGCTGGGCAGTGACGGCTCTCTGGGTCGAGCCGCGGCTCGCGAGGAAGCCCGCCGCGGACGGCGGCCCGGCGCGAGCATCCGGGGCCGGCGGCGCGGCCGGCCTGTCGGCGGAGGAGCGGCGCGGCCTCGCCGCCGGAGGCGCCGCCGCCGCCGCCGTGCTCGCGCTCGGCCTCGCCGCGACCTGGCTCCCGGGCGCGCCGCTCCACGGCCTCGCGCCGGACGGCCGCTTCCCGCGCTGGGTGGCGGCGATCATCCCGCTGGTGTTCGTGGGCTTCCTCGTGCCCGGTCTCGCCTACGGCATCGCCACCCGCTCGATCCGGAGCGATCGCGACGCCGCGCGCCTGCTCGCCGACAGCATGAGCGGCATGGGCGCGTACATCGTGATGGCCTTCTTCGCCGCGCAGTTCATCGAGTATTTCCGCTGGTCGGGTCTCGGCGAGATGCTCGCGATCGCGGGCGGCGGGGTGCTGGTGGACGCTGCCTTGCCCCGCCCGCTGCTGCTGCTCGGCTTCATCGGGATCGTCGCGTTCGTGAATCTGTTCGTCGGCTCGATGTCCGCGAAGTACGCGTTCTTCGCGCCGGTCTTCGTCCCGATGTTCATGCAGGTCGGGATCGCGCCCGAACTGACGCAGGCCACCTATCGCGTCGGCGACTCGATCACGAACACGGTGACGCCGCTGAACCCGTACGTGGTCGTGATCCTGGTCGCGCTCCAGCGCTGGATGCCGCGGGCGGGACTCGGCACGCTGCTCGCGCTGATGACGCCGTACGCCATCGCCTTCGGGTTGGCATGGAGCGCGCTGCTGCTCGCCTGGGTCGCGCTCGAGATCCCGCTCGGGCCGGGCGGGCCGCTGCGCTACGTGGCCGGGGGCTGACGGCGCCGCGCTCGTCGTCCTAGGCGGTCGACCACCAGCGCGCCAGGTGCGCGTAGCCGCGCCGCGCGGTGCGGAGCGGATCCTCCTCCGTATCGCGCTCCACGAAGAGGTGCCGGAGCCCGGCGCGCTCTGACTCGGCCAGGATCGCGGCGAAGTCCACCAGCCCGTAGCCGAGGTCCAGGTCCTCGCCGCGCTCGTTCACGTCCTTCGCGTGCCAGAGCGGGAAGCGCCCGGGGTGACGCGCGAAGAACGAGCGCGGGTCGGCCCCGCCCGCCACGGTCCAGGCCAGGTCGATCTCGAACGAGACCAGCGCGGGATCGGTGCTCTCGAGCAGCAGGTCGTAGCCGGTGCGCACGCCTTCGACGAAGTTGAGCTCGACCGGATGGTTGTGGTACGCGAGCACGATGCCGGCGGCGCGGCAATGCTCGCCGGCGCGGTTCAGGAAGGCCGCGATCGCGCGGTAGCCGTCCGCCGGCAGGTCGTCGCGCAGCGTCACGCCCTTCGGGCCGAAGGAGACGAGCTCCTTCGCGGTGGCAGCGACCAGATAGCGCGCGCCGAGCACCTGCGCCCGTTCGACGGCCGCGTCGAGCGTGGCGGAGTTCTCGGGATCGAGGAGGGCGTGCCACGCCGGCGCCGTCAGGCCGAGCGCGTCGAAGGTACGGCGCACCTCCGCCGGCGTGCGCCCGCACAGGTCGGAGCCCTCGACCTCCTGGAAGCCGATCGCCGCGAGCGCCCGGAGCGTGCCTTCGAAGTCCGCGGCGAGGAGGCTCCGCACCGTGTAGAGCTCGAAGCCGGGGGCGAAGCGGCGCATGCCGCAGGATGGCCCATCGCCCTCGCGTGCGCGACGCTGCGCAGCATGGACGCCGAACGACTGCTGCTGCTGCCGCGACCGCGGCGGCTCGAGGCCCGCACCGGGCCGGGCGCTCCGCCCGGAACGCGCGCCGAGGTGGAGGCCGATCCGCGTCTCGGGCGCGAGGCCTTCACGCTCGAGATCGGCGCAGGCGCCGTGCGCATCCGGCACGGCGACGCGAACGGGCGCCGCTACGCCGAGGAGACGCTCCGCCAGATCCGCGCGCAGGCCCCGCGTGAGCTTCCGGCCCTCCGCATCGAGGACGCGCCCGACTTCCCGGTGCGCGGCTACATGCTCGACGTGAGCCGCGACCGGGTGCCCACGCGCGAGATGCTCGCGCTTCTGGTCCCGCGTCTGGCAAGGCTCCGCCTCAACCACCTCGAGCTCTACACCGAGCACACCTTCGCCTACCACGGGCACGAGGCGGTCTGGCGCGACGCCTCGCCGCTCGACGCGGACGACGTGCGCTGGCTCGACGCGCTCTGCCAGGCGCACGGGATCGAGCTCAGCGCGAACCAGAACGCCTTCGGTCACATGGGCCGCTGGCTCCAGCACCCGGGGTATCGCGCGCGCGCCGAGGCCCCGGACGGCTTCCGCACGAAGCTCGGCCTCGAGCTGCCAGCAGGCGTGCTCGCGCCCACGGAGGACAACGCCGCCTTCGCGCTCGCGCTCTGCCGCGAGCTCCTCGCCTGCCACACCAGCCGCCGCATCCACATCGGCTGCGATGAGACCTTCGGGCTCGGCAAGGGCCAGAGCCAGCGCGAGGTGGAGGCGCGCGGGCGCGGGCGCGTGTACCTCGACCACCTGCTCCGCCTGCTGCGCCCGCTCCTCGCGGAGGGCTCCGAGGTGCTCTTCTGGGGCGACATCCTGCGCCACCACCCGGAGCTCGTGGGCGAGCTGCCGAAGGAGGGCGCGGTCGCGTGCGCGTGGCACTACGAGGCGCCGCAGGCCAACCCGGTGCTCCCGGACGAGCTCCTCGCGTTGCTCACGGAGTTCGGCGTCGATCGCGCCGGGCTCACCGGCTTCGCCGCGCACGTGGAGGCGTTCGCGCGCTCGGGCCTGCCGTTCTGGGTGTGCCCGGGCACCTCGAGCTGGAACTCGCTCCTCGGCCGCCTCCCGAACGCGCGCGGCAACCTGCTCGACGCCGCGGAGACGGGGCTCGCCCGCGGCGCCTCGGGCTACCTGATCACGGACTGGGGCGACAACGGCCACATGCAGCCGCCGAGCGTGAGCCTCGCGCCGCTCGCGTACGGCGCGGCCGTGAGCTGGGGCCTCGCCGCGAACCGCGACCTGGCGCTGCCCGCCGTGCTCGACGCCTTCGTGTTCGAGGACGCGGCCGGCGTGCTCGGCGCGAGCCTCGAGACGCTCGGCGGGCTCTACGCGGGGACCGGTCTCCTCGGCCTGAACGGGAGCCCGCTCTTCACCGAGCTCGTGCCGGAGCGCCTGCTCGGCGCGCTCGGCGCGCCCGATCTCCCGAGCGTCGGGCGCGTGATCGAGAGCCTCGACGCCGCGATCGCCGGGCTCGCGCGCGCGCGCCCGGCCGTCCCCGACGGCTCGTTGATCGTGCGCGAGCTCCAGCAGGCCGCGCGCCTCGCGCGCCACGGCGCCTACCGGATCGCGCACCGCGCGGGCGCCTCCGACCGCTCGCCCGAAGCACTCCGCCGCGACCTCGCGGAGGCGATCGCGGAGCAGCGGGCGTGCTGGCTCGAGCGGAGCCGCCCGGGCGGCCTCGCCGACAGCATCGCCCGCCTCGAGCAGACGCTCGGCGGCTACTCGAGCTAGGGACGTTCTTCAAAACGTCAAAACGTTGGCTGCTCGGGAACACCTGCGCGCGGCAGGGGCCCTCGCGTGCTCAGGGTCGGGCCGGTTGACCCGGGTGGCTCACGCTCGGGTCCGCACGGCTTCGCGTGCGGAGCCTCGGAAGGCGCGCCGTGCGATCCGTTCGACCGGCCCGACATTGCGCGCCTCGGGCCCCTGCCGCGCGCACGAGGGCCGCGCCCACGCGACCTCCGCCCCCGCTCTAGGCGGGTCGGCCCCGGAAGCGCGAGAGCGGCACCTCGCTCGGCGCGAAGAGCGTCTCGCGGAGGTGAACGGCGAGCCGCTCGCGGAGCGCGCGCCGCCCGAAGTGCGCGAGGTGGCTCCCCTCGAACCAGTGGATGGCCGGCCGCTCCCAGTGCTCCCAGAGCGCGAGGGTCTGGTCGGGCGTGCAGATGCGGTCGCACGCGCCGGCCAGGATCAGGCGGCCCTCGGGCGCGACGAGCGGGCGGTGGCGGAGCGGCTCGTGCGCGGCCCAGGCCTCCGAGAGGAGCGCGTCCGTCACGCCGAGCGCCTCGCGCTGCCGTTGCGCGGCGGGCGAGCGGCTCGCGCCGAGGAGCGCCGGGAGCGACACGGCCGGCACCCAGGGCACGACGCAGGCGAGTCCGCGCTCGAGCGAGGCGAAGAGCGCCGCGGTGTACCCGCCGAGGCTCATGCCGAAGACGCCGACCGCGGGCGTCCCCTCGCGGCGCAGCCAGCCCGTGAGCCGGCGCAGGTCCCAGATCGCCTGGCCGAAGGCGCAGTTCGTCTGGAGCGGGTGCGCGTCGAGGAAGCCCGCGCCCGAGCGCCGTCCCGCGGCGCGCGCGCCGTGGAGCGGGAGGGTCACGAGCGCGACGTCGAGCCCGAGCGTCTTGTGGAGCCACGCCACGTCGAAGGCGCGCGCGTCGAGGGCGGGCCGGCCCATCCCGTAGCCGTGGATCACGACCAGGGTCGGACGCGCGCCGTCGGCGTGCCGCCAGAGGAGCGCCTGCGTGGTGCGGTTCGGGCGGCACGCGAGGTAGCGCTCGCGCACCTCCGGATCGCGCGGCTCGAACTCGCTCTCGAAGCGGAGCCACTCCGCGGCCGGGAGCCCCGGGAGCTCGCGGCGGCGGAGCTCGACCTTCTCGAGCGCGGGCGGCATGGGATGCGCGCGCGCGGGGCTCTCGAGCACGCCTTCGCTGCGGTTGCGCTCGGCCGCGGCGCGAAGCGCGTCGAGCCAGGCAGCGGGCGCGGGCGGCCGAGAGACGAGCGAGGTCGCGTGCCAGAACCACTTCATCGATTCGTCGGTCGCCACGGCGAGGCCCGTGCGGAGCGAGCGCGGGCCGAGGGGACGCGTCCGCGGGTGGGCCGCGAGTGAGAGCTCGGCGCCGACGAAGGCGCCGGCCGCGCCGAGCGCGGCCGTCGCGAGGCCCGTGCCGAGCGCGCCGAAGATCGCGCTGCCGAGCCCGGCGAGCAGCGCGAGCGCCCCCCCCACGACGGCCCACGCCGCAGCGGCGGGGGCCGGCCGGGCGAGGAGCCAGGCGCCGACCGCGAGCTGCCAGACGCCGAGCGCGGCCGCGAGCCACGAGCTCGATGCGAGGAGGAGGAGCAGCGCCCCCATGCCCGCGAGCAGACCTCCGGCGCGCCGCGCGCTCACGGGTGCGCCTCGTGCTCGGTTCCCGGGAGCGCAGCGCTCTCGAGCCAGAGCGTGCCCGCGTTCGGCAGCTCGAGCCCGGGCGAGAGCGCACGGAGCCAGCCGAGGTGCGTCACCACCACGATCACCGCTGCGCCGAAGCGCGCCTCGAGCGCGCGGAGCGCTGCGCCGGCCCGCGCGCGGAGCGCGCGGCGGCTCTCGCCGCCGCCGAGGCGGAGCTCGAGATCGCCCGCGCGAAAACGCGCGTAGTCCTCCGGCCAGGCGCGCGCGATCTCCTCGGAGACGCGCCCGCTCCAGCGACCGATGTCCACCTCACGGAGCGCCGGCCAGGGCTCGGGCGCGAGCCCGAGCGCCTCGCCGAGCACGGACGCCGTCTGCTGCGCGCGCGCGAGGTCGCTCGTCAAGAGCCCAGCGAGCGGCAACGCCTCGCGGCGGAGCCGCGCGGCGAGCGCCGCGGCCTCGAGCCGGCCGGCCGCGGAGAGGGGCGGGTCGGCCTGGCCCTGCCAGCGGCCCTCGGCGTTCCAGGTGGACTGTGCGTGGCGGACGCAAAGGAGCCGGAGCATCGCCGCAGGGTAGCCGGGCGGGCGGGCTACTGGACGGACGCCCGCACCTCGGCGGCGCGGGCGAGGATCTCCGGGTGCGCCGCGAGGAACGCGCCGAGCCCGGCGTAGCGGGTGGGCTCGAGCTCCTCGAGGAGGAAGCGGCGACCGTCGGGCGCGAGGCCTGCCGAGAGCAGCACGCGAAGCCCGCGCCGCTCGATCTGCGCCGGCGCCGCGAGCCCGGGCCGCGCGGGCCAGCCCGCGCGGGGCGCCGTCGTCTCGAGCTCGCGCGCGTCGTTCTCGCCGTCCAACTGGACGAGCCACGCCACCACCGTGCCGTCCGGGCAGTCGAGGAGCCAGGCGCGGTCGCCGTCCCAGCCGTCCGCCACGCGCCGCGCGCTCTCATCGTCGAGCCCGCCCTCCGCGAGCCAGACCCCGAGCCCGAGCTCGCCGTAGCTCGTACTCGCGACGGCCTCGCAGTCCGGGTCCGGCGCGAAACCCTCCGTCGCCTCCGGAAAGAGGGCGAGCGGGCGGCGCTTCGCGCGCTCGAGGTAGCGCGCGGGGTGGATCAGCTCCTCGCTCGAGAGGGGCGGGTCGGTGAGCGCGGCCGTGAGGGCCGCCACGCCCCCGCGCTCGACGAGCTCGTACGCGAGCGCGTAGCCGAGCGGGTACTGGCGCAGGAAGGACTCGCGGAGGAGCCGCGGCACGCCCTCGCCCTCCGGCGCGTCCCGGTCGAAGCGCGCCGCGAACTCGCCAGCGCTCGGCTGCGGGAAGCCCGCCGTCGCTGCCTCGTCACGGAGCTCCGTCCAGAGCGCGTCACCCTCGAGGAAGGCGCCGATCGCGAAGAGCAGGTCGTCGTTCCCGCGGAGCCCGATCGTGACCGCGATGAGCGGGGTGTGCTGGTCCTGGAGCGCGTGGCCGAGCTCGTGCACGAGGACGGCGCTCTGCTCCCCGCCCCCGGCCGCGGCCGCTCCCTGCACCACGTAGAGCCGGCCCGCGCTCGGGGTGTAGAAGCCGGCCACGGACTCGGCGCCCCAGCCGAGAAGCAGCCCCCGGAGGTCGGCGTCCTCCGGCAGGAGGCCCACCGCCTTCGCGAGCGCCTCGTCGTGCCGGAGCTGCTCGGGAGGAGTCAGGCGGTCGAGCTCGCGCGCGAGCAGCACCGGCACCCCCGCCGACTCCACCTCCTCCGCGCGCACCGGGGCGAGGAAGCGGAGCTCGCGCGCTGTCTCGACCCGGGCGGCAAGCGCCCGGATGCGGACAGAGGGCACCTGGGTGAGCTCGACCGGCGCCCGGCAGGCCAGGAGCCCGAGGCCGAGCGCCAGGACGCGCCAGCAGAGCGGGCTTCCTCGCATGGGGCGGGCAATGTAGCGGTGCGCGTCACCCATGCTGCCCGCGCGTTCACCCACGCGTGGGGTGAGTGCAGTGAAACGCCGCCGCTTCGATCGCCTGGTCGTGGAGCTCTCGGTCGTGCTCGACCGCTGGGTCGCGCGCTACGCGCTCTGGCAGGCGGTGAAGGAGGCCGGCTTCGACCCCGAGACCTGGAGCGGGGCCGAGGCCGAGCGCTTCTGCGCCACCGAGCTCCCGCGCTGGCTGCGCCGCCAGGGCCAGAGCGTCCCGGAGAGCCGCCTCCTGAAGCTCGGCCGCACACTCGGGCGGCTCGACCCCGCGCTCCTCACGCCCGAAGAGCACTTCGCCCGCCTGGCCGACTAGCCGCGCAGGCGCCGGAGCGCAGGCGCGAGCAGAGCGAGCGCCCGCGCACGGTGGGAGAGGGTGTTCTTGAGCGCCGCCGGGAGCTCGGCCAGCGAGCCCGCGTGGCCCTCGGGCTGGAAGACCGGGTCGTAGCCGAAGCCGCCGCTCCCGCGCGGCGCGCGGAGGATCCGGCCCCGACACTCGCCGAACGCGCGGCTCACGGCGCCGTCCGGCGTCGCGAGCGCCGCCACGCACACGAACCGGGCGCCGCGCTCGGGTTCGGGCGTGTCGGCGAGCGCGGCGAGGAGCCGCGCGGTCCGCCCCGCGTCGTCGAGCCCGGGCCCGCCGTAGCGCGCCGAGCGTGGTCCGGGCGCGCCGCCGAGCGCCGCCACCTCGATCCCCGAGTCGTCCCCGAGCGCCGGCCGCCCGCTCGCGAGCGCCACGCTGAGCGCCTTCGCCTCCGCGTTCTTCGCGTAGTCGTCGCCCTCCTCCGGCAGCACGAGCCCGGGCAGCTCCGCGAGGCTCGCGAGCCGGAGCCCATGGGGCACGAGCAGCTCGGCGAGCTCGGCGCACTTCCCGGGGTTCTGGGTGGCGAGGACCAGGTCGCAGGCGAGGCTCATTCCAGCGCGCCGGCCGCGCGCAGCGCGTCGCGCTGGATCGCGACGAGCTGCTCGATCCCGCGCAGCGCGAGGTCGGTGAGCGCGTCGAGCTCCGCGCGCGAGAACGTCGCGCCCTCCCCCGTGCCCTGGATCTCCGCGAGCCGGCCGCTCCCGGTCGCGATCACGTTCATGTCCACCGCGGCGCGGGCGTCCTCCTCGTACGGGAGGTCGAGGAGCGGGAAGCCGTCGACGAGACCCACGGAGATCGCCGCGATCGAGTCGGTGAGGGGCTCGCGGTCGATCGCGCCGCGGCGGCGGAGGCGCCAGGTGGCGAGCGCGAGCGCGGTCCAGGCGCCCGTGACCGAGGCGGTGCGCGTGCCGCCGTCGGCCTGGAGCACGTCGCAGTCCACCCAGAGCGTGCGCTCGCCGAGCGCCTTCGGATCCACCACGGCGCGGAGGCTCCGGCCGATCAGGCGCTGGATCTCGAGGGTCCGTCCCGAGGCCTTGCCGCGCGAGATCTCGCGCTCGGTGCGCCGGTCGGTCGAGCCCGGCAAGAGCGAGTACTCCGCCGTCACCCAGCCCTTGCCCTGGCCCTGGAGGAAGCGCGGGACGGTCTCCTCCAGGCACACCGTGCAGAGCACCTTGGTGGCGCCGAACTCGCAGAGCACGGAGGCCAGCGGGTTCTCCGTGAAGTCGGTCAGCAGGCGCACAGGGCGGAGCTGGTCCGGCGCGCGGCCGTCCATGCGCTTCTTCATCAGTTTCCTCCGGCCTTTGCCTTCGTTCGCCTCACGCGAGGCGAAGCCTCGCGTGGGCTCACTGCGCGCTCCGCTTGCCCGCAGCCTCGGCGAAGCCGAGGCGCGCGTCCTGGCGGCGTTTGAAGGAGGCGACCGCGTCCGCGATGCCGCCGGCCAGGCGCTCGCGTTCCGGGTCGCCACCGAGCCGGCCCTCCTCCGCGGAGTTCGTGAGGAAGCCGATCTCGACGAGCACCGCCGGCATCTGGACGCCCATCAGCACGACGAACGGCGCCTGCTTCACGCCGCGCGAGCGGCTCGCCTCCGCGGTCGCGAGACGGCGCTGCGTCATGCGCGCGAACTCCTGCGCGTCCGCCAGGTGCTCGGTCGCGAGCAGGTCGCCGAGGATCGCGAGCACCGGGTCGGCCGCGCCGCCGCCCCCCGCCGCGGCTCCGAACGCGAGGTTCTCGCGCTGCGCGAGGGCGCGGGCCGACTCGTCCGTGGCCTCGAGCGAGGCGAAGAACGTCTCGATGCCGTGCACGCCGCCGAGCGCCGAGGCGTTCGCGTGAATCGAGACGAACAGGTCGGCACCCGCGTCGTTCGCGATCCGGGTGCGCTCATCGAGCGGCACGAAGTGGTCCGCGTCGCGGGTCATCACCACCCGGAGCTCCTGGCGCTCGAGGCGCCTCGCGAGCCGGCGCGCCACGTCGAGCACGAGGTTCTTCTCGAGCAGGCCCCGCGGGCCCTTGGCGCCGTGGTCGTCGCCGCCGTGGCCGGCATCGACCACGACGGTGTCGAAGCGACCCTCGGCCGCTGGCGTCGCCGGAGCGGCCGCGAGCGCGGGCGCCGCCGCGAGCGCAGCGAGCAGAAGCCAACCGAGGCGCCAGAGCCGGAGGCGCAGGAGCAAGCGCGTTCCCCCCGGCGCAAGTTATCGGAGCGAAAGCGGTTCTGGCAGGGCACCGCCTCTCGCGTAAGCTGCCGCGATGGCGTTGCGGTCGCAGCTCGGGCGGACGCTGGTCGGGCTGTTCGGGCTGGCCGGTGCCGGCCTCGCGCTCGACGCGGCGCACGCCACGGAGCCCGCGGTCGCGAAGCCGCGCTTCGTGTCGGGCACCGAGCTTCGCGTCGGCGGCAGCGCGTTCTTCGTGGCGGTCGCGCGCGATCCCGGGGCGGTCGCCGTCACCACCGCGCACGCCTTCACGCTCGAGGAGCTCTCGCGCTCGCACGAGGTGGCCTTCGAGCTCGGCTGGACGAAGCAGCGCGCGAGCGTGTCGAGCCGCCTGCTGGCGACGCCAGGCAAGCCCTTCTCCGTGCCGGGCGGGACACTCCGCGACGACTTCGTGATCTTCGCGCTCGACGTCGCGCCGCGGGGCGTTCGCACGCTGCCGATCTGCGCGAGCGGTTGCAGCGAGGTCGGCCAGCGCGTTCGCATCTTCGGCGCGTCGGCGCAGGCTCCGCACGCCGAGGACGACGTGTTCGGCCGCGTGACGAAGGTCGCCGCCGACCAGCTCGAGGTCGCGCTCGACGTGCCGGCCGACCTGCGCGGCTGGGGCGGCGGCCCGGTGCTGCGCCATCCCGAGGGCGACGTGATCGGGCTCCTCCAGGCGCAGTGGCCGACCGAGGACGGCGTGACGCTCGGCGTGGGGCCGATCGACGGCGTGCGCGCCGCGCTCGCAAAGCCCCTCGACGGCGGGCTCGGCCGCCCGTTCGCAAGCTTCGGCGCGGGCGGGGCGACGGCGGCCGCCGGGACCGCGGGTGCGCGCCGCGCCGGCGCGGCCGCGGGCCGCGCGGGGGCCGGCGCACGGGCCGCCGCACCCGTGGCGCTCGAGGACGGCACGGAGGAAGGCCCGCTCCTCGGCCGCGCGGGCGCGCTCTCCACGGAGCTCCGGCTCGCGATCGACTACCCCGCCGACGCCGCCGTGATCGGCGACGACGAGGGGGCGTTCCTCGCAGGCCGCGCCCTCGCGCTCCTCGGCGAGTTCCGCCGCTTCGACGTGATGCTCGTGCTCGACACCTCCGACTCGACGCGCGCGGCGTCCGGCGCGGACGTGAACGAGAACGGCGTGGTCGGCGAGGACCGCGTGTTCGGAATCTTCCCGACCAGCGACGCCGGGGACTCGATCCTGGCCGCCGAGGTGGCAGCGGCCGAGCGCGTGCTCGAGAGCCTCGACCCGCGGAGCACGCGCGTCGGCGTCGTCACCTTTGCCGGCGAGCCGTTGCCGCCCCCCAACGTGCTCACGGTCGGCGGGAGCCACCGCCCAGACGCCGTGATCGAGGAGCCGCTCACGACGGAGTACGGGAGGTTGAGGAAGGCGCTCCACCACGTGTTGGAGCGCGGCCCCGAAGGACTCACCAACATGACCGAGGGCCTCCGCGCCGGCGTGCGCGAGCTCAAGGGCTTCCGCGGCGGCGTCTCGCAGCCCGACGCCGGCAGCGAGAAGGTCGTCCTCTTCTTCACCGACGGGCAGCCCACCCTGCCCTACGACGGCGCCGCGGTGGCGCAGAACGTACGCTCGGTGCTGCGCGCGGCGGACCAGGCTCGCCGCGCAGGAGTCATCATCCACTCCTTCGCGATCGGGCCCGAGGCCCTCGACGGGCCCGTGGCCGTGGTCGAGATGGCGCGCATCACCGAGGGCCGCTTCACGCCCGTGCGAAGGCCGGGGGACCTCGTCCGGGTGATCGAGAACGTGGACTTCGCGAACCTCGAGTCGCTCAGCGTGCGCAACCAGACGCTCGGGCGGGACGCCACCGAGCTCGTCCAGAAGGCAGACGGCGGCTTCGGCGCGCTCGTGCCGCTCGCGAAGGGCAAGAACGTGCTCGAGGTGAAGGCGCGCGCGACCGACGGCAGCGAGGCGCGCGCACAGGTGACGGTGCACCACCTCCCCGGCGCCGCGCCCACGCAGGCGCCGCGCGAGCTGGTCGCGCTCAGGAACCAGCTCCTCGAGAAGCGGGTGATCAACCTGCGGCGCGGGCGGATCGATGCGGAGCGCACGCGCACCGAGGAGGTACGGCGCGACATCGAGCTCGAGATCGAGCGCGAGCGCACGGTGGCGGAGGAGCGCGCGCAGAAGCAGCGCCGCGACCTCCGGATCGAAGGGGACGTCGAGCCGGCGCCCGAGCCGACGCGCGCCCCCTAAGCCCTCACCTCGTAGAAGGCGTTGATCGGGTGGTCGACCGCCAGCCGGCGGAAGCTCCCGAAGCCGGCGCGCTCGGCGAGCTCGCGCGCGAGCTCCGCGTGGAGCCCGAGCGTGCCGAGCCCGGCCCCGCCCGGCTCCGAGAGCGCCGACGACATGCACGTGAGGACCGAGAAGCCGTACATCAGCGACGCCATCGGGTTCTCGGCAACGTTCTCCGCGTAGCTCGGGTACGACTTGATGTCGGCGATCAGCCAGACGCCGTCGTCCGCGAGTGCACGGCGGATGGCCCCTGCGACGCGTTCGGGCTGCGTCATGTCGTGGAGGCAGTCGAGGGTCAGCACGAGGTCGAAGCGGCCATCCTCGGGCAGCGGCTCCTCGGCGACGTCGTGGAAGCGCACGTTCGCGGCGCCGGCGCGCGCCCGGTTCTCCTCGGCGCGCAGAAGAGCGTGCCGCGAGAGCTCGTAGCCGTGGAGCTCGGCCTTCGGGAAGGCCGCCGCGAGCACGAGCAGCGCGACGCCGGCGCCGCAGCCGACGTCGGCCGCGCGCCCGCCGGCCCCGAGCCGCTCCGCGAGCCCGGGCACGCGCCGGATCACCGCCGGCACGAGGAAGCTCCGCACCCAGGGCGCGAAGCCGCGCTCGACGCCGCGCGCGCCCTCCGGGCCGAACGCGTCGTACGGGAGGCCGAGGCCCGTGCGGAAGGACTCGCGGAGGTCCGCCGCCACGCCGAGCGTCTTCGGGAGCTGCGAGAACATCCCGGCGCCGAACGCGGGATGGGACTCCTCGGCGAGGACGGCGCGCCCCTCCGCCGAGAGGGCGAAGCGCCCCTCTGCCTCGGCCTCGAGGAGCCCGGCTGCGCCCTGGTTGTAGAGCCACTCGCGCACCCAGCGCTCGTCGAGCCCGGTGCGTGCGGCGAGCTCGCCGCTCGTCGCGGGGCCTCCGCTGGCGAGCGCGCGATAGAGGCCGAGCTCGTCGCCGAGGTAGACGAGCGCCGAGGTGACCGCACCGTCGAGGAACCCGAAGAGCCGGCGCGCGAAATCGCGCAGGCGCTCGGGATCGACGCGCTCGCTCACGCGCCCGCGCCGCCGCGCGCGAGCCGGAGGAGCTCGGGCTTCTCCGTGGCGCGGTGCTTCTTCTTCATGAAGTCCCGGTAGCGCCGGAACGCCTTCGGCCGCTGCTTCTGGAACCACGCGAAGAACGCGTCCGGCGTCTCCCACAGCCACTTGTCGGGCGGGCCCTCCTCGGGCGTCATGTGGTTCTCACACTCACGCCAGTCGAAGTCCTTGCAGATCGCGGGGCGCGTCGCGTAGATCCCGCACAGGCCCTGCGGCGTCAGGTTCTTGCAGCGCGTGTCGAACTTCACGTACCACTGCCCTTCCCAGTCCACGAACACGGACACGTTCTCGTGGTACAGGTACCAGACGACGTGGTCGTACTCGGTCAGCGAGGTCGGCGAGTCGATCTCGATCGCCACGTACAGGCAGCACTTCGCGCAGCCGTGACACGGGTGCTGCGACTCCTTCACGAGCGGCAGGAGCTCGAGCTCCGGCTTCGCATCCGGCGACTTCCACATGCGGCGGTGTCCCCCTCCGGGCGCACCACTCTACCGGTGGCGCCGGGGGACAGCGAGGGTCGCGCGCTAGCGGGCCGCCGCGAGCTCCTGGGGCGTGAACTCCGCCGTCTCCGTGAAGAGCTTGAGCGGGACCCAGCCGGGCACCTCGGAGAGCCGCGGCATGCCGGCGGTCATCGCGCCGGTCGGGTCGATCACGAAGGGGTCGCCGGGCGACTCGAACCAGAGCGTCACCATGTGGTGTTGCCCGTCGCTCGGACGCAGCACGATGGCGCGGAACACCTCGTCGTCGCGGAAGCCGAGGTCGCGCAGGAAGTGGTAGACGAGCAGCTCGAGGCCGTCGCAGTCCTCGCCATTCCGGTCGAGGGTCTCGGAGAGCGTGGCCCAGTGGTCGATGGGCCCGTCGGGCCGGTAGTGGCTCCGCGCCTCGCGCTGGATCCAGCCGGCGACCTCCGCGGCGAGCGCGCGCTTCTGGGCGCGGCGGAAGGCGAAGTACTTGGTGCGGAGGTCGCCGCCGGTCTCCGCCTCGGCCGGGCCGGCACCGCGCTCGGAGACCGACGCGGGCGCGGCGGCGAGCGCCTCGGTGTCGCCGAGCGCGCGCTCGCGCGTCTGCCAGCCGTGGATCTTTCCGCTCCACGCGTCGCCCACGGCCGGGAGCGCGAAGAACTGGTAGCGGCCCGAGAGCGCCGCACTCGAGATGGCGCAGCCCACGCTCGCCCCCGCGAGGGCGAGCGCCAGCGCGAAGCGTCTCCCGCGCGCACGCGTTCCCATGCGGGGCTGAATCGACCCACAGGGCCCGGAAGTTGAGTCCTGCGCCTGCGCGCGGCGCGCCGGCGCGGCCCCGCGCGGGCCGGAAAGCCGAGCCTGGTCGGGCCCGGGGCGAGGCGCCTGCTAGCCCGGGATGCTCGGGAAGAGCCGGACCAGCGTGAACAGGATGACGACGTAGGCCACGATCGCCGGGATCCCGCCCAGGATGTAGAGGATCGCGACGGCGTCGACCTTGCCCTTCGGCCCCTCGTCGGCCGGATCCGGCTCCGACATCGCTGCCTCCCTCGTCGCGTCTCGGCGGGGCGGCAAGCTAGCCGGAGGCGCTCGGAGCGTCGAGGCCGGCGCGCGCCCCACCGCCCGCCATACTCGCGCGGGGGTGGAGGGTGTCGAAGCGCCGAACGCTCGCGGTGATCGCGGGCCTCTATCTGATCGAGGGCTTCCCGGCGGCGCTCTTCGCCGACGTGTGGCCCGTGTACCTCCGCGAGAGCGGCGTGTCGCGCGCGATGATCGGCGCGCTCTCCGGGCTCTCGCTCGCGTGGGCGCTCAAGGTGCTCTGGTCGCCGCTCGTGGACCGCTTCGGCGAGCTCCGCCACTGGATCGCCGCCCCGCTCGTCGCGATCGCGGCGGCGCTCCTCGCGATCGGCGCGTTCGACCCCGTCGCGAACGAGACGGCGCTCTGGCTGGCGATCGCGCTCGTGTGCCTCGCGTCGGCGACGCAGGACATCGCGATCGACGCCTACAGCATCGGGCTCGTCCGCCGCGGCGACGAAGGGCCGGCGAACGCGACACGCGTCGCGGCGTTCCGCACCGCGCTCCTGCTCTTCGGGGGCGGCGTGCTCTTCCTGCCCCGCTGGATCGGCTGGGGCGGCACGCACGAGGTGCTCGCGCTCGTGACACTCGGGCTCACGGGCTTCGCACTGCGCGTGCCGCGCGTCGCGCGGAGCCGCCCGGAGGAGCGCACGTTCGCCGCCGCGTTCCGCGGCTGGGCCGGGCGCGGCGGCGCGCCGGCCGTCTTCGGCTTCGTGCTGCTGTTCCGCCTGCCCGACCTCGCGATGGGCCCGATGGTCGCGCCGTTCTGGGTGGACGGCGGGATCCCGCGCGAGGAGATCGCGCTCGTGAAGTCGGGTATCGGCTTCGGCGCGACGCTCGCCGGGGCGGCGCTCGGGGGCGCGCTGGTCCGCAGTCTCGGCATCGGCGCCGGGCTCTGGATCGCGGGCGTCCTCGCGCTCGCCTCGAACCTCGGCTACGCGGGCGCCGCGCTCGCCGGCGGCGGCCGCGTCCCGATCTACGCGGCGTCGGTCGCGGAGTCGCTGTGCAGCGGCGTGGCGGCGGTCGGCTTCATGTCGTTCCTGATGCGCATCTGCGAGCGCGCACACGCGGCCGTGCAGTACGCGACGCTCACGAGCCTCGGCTTCCTCGCGGGCGCGCTCGCGCGTGCGTTCTCCGGCGTGGGCGCGGAGCAGCTCGGCTACGCGGGCTTCTTCGCCGCGACGGCACTCCTCGCAGCGCCCTCCCTCGCGCTCCTGCCCTGGGCCGCGCGCTGGGCGCGCGAGCCCGCGCCGGACTGAAGGCGGCGCGGCCGGACGCGGCCTAAGAGCGCCAGTCCTCCGGCACACCGGCCAGGTTCGCCTCGATCTCGAGCTCGCGGAGCTTCTTCTCGAGCCGGTCGATCTCGCTCTTGTGCCGGCGGATCTGGAGCCGGAGCTCATAGCTGAGCGGCGCGTCGGGCGAGGCCTCCATCCCGGGGATGGGCGCCATCTGCCAGTTCGAGGCCAAGCTCGCGGCCTCGTCGAGCTTCTGCGTGGCCTGGGCCAGCGCCTGGCGCTCGCCATCGAGGGAGGTGCGCACCTCGGTGAAGCGGTTGCGCCACTCCCCTCGGGAAAGGCCACCGCGCCGATCGACTCCGTAGCTCTGCCCCTCGGGTAGCTTCAGCAGGCGGTCGAGGTCGGCCCCGCCCGCCTCGGTGCTCGCGGGCCGGGTCGCGGGGGCCTCGGGCACCTCATCCTCCGCCGCGGGGGCGGGCGCAGCCAGCGCGAGAGCGCCCGCGCCCAGGACCACGGCGAGCTGCCTGCGGAATGCCGTCTGCACGAGGCGAACATAGCCGTCCCGGGACTTCGCTCGGCTCACGCGAGGCAAAGCCTCGCGTGGCCGCCGGTCAAGCGGCCCGCCGAACCGCCGATACAAGCCGGGGGGAGCAGCCATGGACCGGGAGAAGCTCAACCGTCTCCTGCGCCTCGGGATCGAGAAGGGCGCGAGCGACATCCATTTCCAGGCCGGGAACCTCCCGCTCTACCGTTTCAACGGCAGCCTGGTCGAGCTCCGCTTCAAGGTGCTGACGCCCGCCGACACCGAAGCCATCGCGCGGATGCTGATGGAGGGCGATCCGCGCGCGCAGGACATGGACTTCAACGAGTACGACGTCGCCTGCGAGCTGCCGGGCGAGGGCCGCTTCCGCGTGAACATCTCGCGCCAGCGGCGCTGCTTCAACATCGTGCTGCGCGTGATCCCGCTCCAGATCAAGACGTTCGAGGACCTGAATCTTCCCGCGGTGCTGCGCGACATCGCGCTCCTGCGGCGCGGCTACGTGCTCGTCACCGGCGCGACCGGCATGGGCAAGTCGACGACGCTCGCGGCGATGATCCAGGAGGTCAACCGCGTCCGGAAGTGCAAGATCGTGACGATCGAGGATCCGATCGAGTTCGTGTTCACGCACGACAAGAGCATCATCACGCAGCGCGAGATCGGTACCGACACCAACTCCTTCCCGCAGGCCCTCCGCGCCGCGCTCCGCCAGGATCCGGATGTGATCATGGTCGGTGAGATGCGGGACCTCGAGACGGTGGACACCTCGCTCAAGGCCGCCGAAACGGGCCACCTGGTGTTCTCGACGATCCACACGGCGGACGTCGCGTCCACGATCAACCGCCTCGTGTCGTTCTTCCCGCCCGACGAGCAGCTGAACGTGCGCGCCCGGCTCGCGGACAACGTGAGCGCGATCGTCTCGCTACGCCTGCTGGTCAACAAGAAGGAGGACGGCCGCGTCCCCGCCGTCGAGGTGCTGCGCTCGACGCGCTCGATCCAGGAGTGCATCCGCGACCCGGCCAAGACGCCCGAGCTGGTGGACTACATCGCGCGCGGCCGCAACGATCGGATGCAGAGCTTCGACCAGCACCTGCTCGACCTGCTCAAGGCCAACAAGATCGCGGTCGAGACCGCGCTCGCAGCCGCCTCGAACCCCGCGGACTTCCAGACCCGCCTCGCGCTCGAGGGCCACGAGCCTGGCGACGACGGCGAGACCGGCAAGCCGATGGAATCGTTCGAAGTCGAGTCGGACGGGCGGTTCTGAACATGGAGCTGGAGCGCGAAGCGCCGGAGCCGAGTGCGGCCCCGGCGACGCCGATCGCGACGACACTGCGCAACGCCGCGGCTCGCGCGGCCGAGGCCCTCCCGGGCGGCCTCGCCCTCGTGTTCGCCCACGCGCCGCAGGGCGGCCCCGCCGTCGGTGCGCCGCCGCTCCGCTCGGCGGCCGGCTTCGAGAGCGCCGAGGACGCGCGCGCCACGGCCACGCGGCTGGCCCCGTGGGTACGCGACGCCCAGGAGACGGGGCGCGCCACCGCGCTGCCCGCGGACGCCGCCCTGCCCGGCGACGCCGTCGAGGGCGTCGTGCTCCCCCTGGTGGTCTCCGGCCGGGTGCGCGGCGCGCTGCTGGTCGCCTCGCGCTCGCTGCTCGGGCCCGACGCTAAGGAGACCCTCACCGCGATCGCTGAGTCCGCGGCCGTGCGGCTCGATCACGCCGCGCTCGAGGCGCGGCTGCGTGCGGTGGAGGAGGAGCTCCGCGAGAAGTCGGCCCGCGACGAGGAACGCGGCGACGAGATGCTGAAGCTCTCGGAGGCCCTGTTCGCCCAGGACATCGAGCTGCTCCGCAACAACGAGAAGCTCGGCAAGGTCGAGCGGCTCAAGAACGACTTCATCGAGAAGATGTCACGGGAGCTCCGCACCCCGCTGAACAGCATCATCGAGGCGATCATCTCGGTGCTGGCGGGCGAGAACGAGCACCTGTCGGAGACCGCCAAGGCGAGCCTGCGCGCCGCGCTCGACGATGGCACCTCCTTCCTGCGCACGCTCCAGAACATCCTGGACCTGTGGCGCATCAAGCAGGGCGAGCTGCCGGTGGAGTCGCAGGAGGTCAACTTCCGCGAGGTCGTGGAGGAGGCGATCTTCAGCGTCCAGGACACGCTCGAGGGGAAGCCGGTCTCGATCGAGCGCCGCTTCCACGAGCCGCTGCCGAAGATGCGGACGGACCTCGCGAAGGTGAACCAGATCCTGTTCCTGCTGCTCGACAACGCGGTCAAGTTCACGCACGAGGGCCGGATCGAGATCGAGGCCGAGGTGCGCGGCGGCACGCTCTCCTGCCACATCCGTGACACCGGCATCGGCATCTGCCCGGACGACCGCCAATACCTGTTCGACGAGTTCTTCCAGGTCGATCGCGCGACCTCGACCCGCTACCGCGGCGCGGGCCTCGGCCTGACGCTCGTGCGCGATCTACTCGCTCTGCTCGGCGGCGAGATCCTGCTCGACAGCGAGGTCGGGGTCGGCACGCGCGTGACCTTCCGCGTGCCGGTGACGGTGATCGGCTAACGGCCCGGGCCCTTGCTGGCCCGAGGTCGGCGTCGGCACGCGCTCGACCTTCCGGGCCCGCGTGACGGTGATCGGCTAGGCCGACTCTTCCTCGGCGCCGTCGCCGTAATCGGGGCGGATCAGGCCGGCCGCGATCTCGCGCAGCGACGTGACCACTTCCTTGTTCTCGTCGGCCTGCACGAGCGGGCGAGCGCCCTTCTTGAGCTGCTTCGTGCGGATCGCAGCCATCTGCACCAGGTGGAACCGGTTCGGCACCCGGGCGATGCAGTCCTCGATGGTGATGCGCGCCATTCGCTCACTTCCTCCGCTCGAAGGCGTCCGAGGCTAGGCAAGGGGCCCGAAAAGGAAACCCCGGCCGACGAAAGCCGGCCGGGGCCCTGAAGACCTTCCTGGAAGGTCCCGGAAGATGCTTACTTCTTCCGAGCGCGCTTCCGTGCGGCCTTCTTCGTTCCCTTCTTTCGACCCTTCTTTCGAGCTGCCATGAGTGGGTACACCCCCCTGGTAAGGGTCACGGGCATTCGACCATCATCGCCCGCGACCTGCGACTCGAACGGCCCGAGGGCCCTTCTCGTCGCGTTATCGCGGCCCTGGAGCCGCAGTTGCGAGCGACACTAGCCGGACTCATTCGCGCGAGTCAAGAGAAAAGACAAAAAAAATCGAGCGCCTGCATCGAGAGCTGCTGATCTTGACTGACGCAGGAGCCGGCTCTATTCGTCCCGCCCTTCGAGCGGAGGAGCGCACGCGTGGGAAGCGTCATCAAGAAACGGCGCAAGAAGATGCGCAAGCACAAGAAGAAGAAGCTGCTCAAGCGCTCACGCCACAAGCGGAAGTAGCGCGCGGACCTCGCTCAGGCGGACTGCAGCTCGGCCGGAGCCTCGTCGTCGACCACGCTCGAGAACCGCGAGAAGCGGCCGAGCAGGCGATTCAGTGGATGCCGGCGCGGCAGGAACGAGAGCACCGGTCGCCGACGCATGCCGAGACCGCGCAGCTCCTTCTGCATCGCCCCGTTGCCGGGATCGATCATCAGCCCGCGGCGCAGATAGCGGATCGCCTCGGCCTTGAAGCCGAACGCGAGGTGTACGCGCGCGAGGTTGTGATAGAGCTCGGGATTGAAGAACTCTTCCTTCGCAGCCGAGCGGCACAGCTCGAGCGCGCGGTCGAAGCGCCGCTCGACCAGCGCAAGCCCGAGCCCGTAGAACGAGCGGTAGCGGGGATTCGCGGGATCGACCTGGTGCGCGGCGCGGAAGTGCTCCAGCGCGGATTCGACCTCGCCCCGCCCGAGCTGGTCCCTGCCCCTGCGATAGCTCTCTTCTGCCGTCACCGAACGCTGCATTCGGAAGCTCTCCGACCCGACACCGTGATCGGGCTCACCGGGCGCGCACAGAGGCAATTCCCGTGCCGGAGCCTCGCAACCGGCAGGCGTCGCTTCGAACCCGGCGCGCGGACGCGCATTCCGGGCGCGGGCGTGTCGCGCGCGAAGAGCCGCTGGGCGTACGCTTCCGTACTTCGCGAGCACGCCTTCGTGCTTCGCGGGAGCGTTGGCGCGCGAGCGGAGCGCTAGTACTCGATGATCTCGAGGATGTAGCGCTTCTTCTCTTTGCCGCTGGCCGCCGCCATCAGCGTACGGATCGCCGAGGCGTGGGCTCCGCCCTTGCCGATCACCTTGCCGAGGTCCTCCTTGGCCACGCGGAGCTCGAGCACGTGCGCGTGCTCCCCGATGACCTCCTTGATCTGGACCTCTTCCGGCTTGTCGACGAGCGAGTGGACGATCGCCTCGATCAGCTGCTTCATTCCGGCTCCCCCGCAGATCCACAAGGCCGAGCCACTAGAGCCGTGATTCGACGGGCCGGCTCCCGGGCAACGGTTCGGGCGGTTTCGGCTCAGTCTACGCCCTTTCCTGCGTCGGGCGTCACAAGAAACTGCAAGTCCACAGCGCAAATCTCCGTCGGAGCGGGGCTAGGCGGCGTTCGCAGACGGTCGGAATCCGACCCTTTCGCCCCTCCCGCCCCGTCGGACGGCCCGCCTCCCCCTTCTGGCGTCCCGCGGGAGTCGCGCCTCCCCGCCGAGCACGGGCAGGGGTACGCTCCGCCGCCATGACGCTCCGCACCCCGCTCTGCGATCTGCTCGGAATCGAGGCCCCGATCCTGCTCGCCGGCATGGGGGGCGTCGCCTACGCAGACGTCTGCGCCGCCGTCTCGGAGGCGGGCGGCTTCGGAACCCTCGGCATGGCGGCCGAGGAGCCGGCCGGCATCCGCCGGGAGATGCGTGCGGTGCGCGCGTCGACGCAGAAGCCATTCGGCGTTGACCTGCTCGCCGCCCTCCCCGACTCGATGCTCCGCGCCATCGACGTGATCGTGGACGAGGGCGCGAAGGCGTTCATCGCCGGCCTCGGCGTGCCGCGTCCGGTGATCGAGCGCTGTCACGCAGCCGGCCTCGTCGTGATGAGCATGTGCGGCAAGGTGAGCCACGCGGTGGCGGCCGAGCAGGCGGGCTGCGACGTCGTGGTGGCGCAGGGCACGGAGGCCGGCGGCCACACGGGCCAGGTGGCCGGCATGGCCCTGATCCCGCAGATCGTGGACGCCGTCTCGATCCCCGTCGTCGCGGCCGGCAGCATCGTCGATGGCCGCGGCCTCGCCGCGGCGCTCGCCTTCGGCGCGCAGGGCGTCTGGATGGGGACGCGCTTCATCGCCTCGCACGAGGCGCGCGCGGGGCAGGGCTACAAGAAGCAGATCACGCTCGCGCGCGACGAGGACACGATCGTGACGCGCTGCTACTCCGGGAAGCCGATGCGCGTGCTCCGGAACGCGTACGTCGAGGACTGGGAGCGGCGGCCGAGCGAGATCCGGAAGTTCCCGGAGCAGATGGCCGTCTCGGCGCGGGCGGACGTGCTGACCGCGCTCCGCGGCGCCGACTCCGAGGTGGACGCGACGCGCGACTGCATGCCGTGCGGCCAGGGCGCCGGCGCCGTGAAGGAGATCCTCTCCTGCCGCGAGATCGTCGAGCGGACGCTCGCCGAGGCCGAGGGGGTGATCTCCCGCCTCGGTCAGCTCTCCGCGTAGGTGCGCTCCAGGTAGTCCACGATCGCGTCCGACTCGAAGAGCGCCGCGCCGGTGTTCTGATCCGAGAGATACGGCACCTGCATCCGGCCCGAGCGCTCGACGAATGCAGGCCGGCTCGGGCTCCCCTTGCCGACGTTGTGGAGCCGGTAGGGCAGCTCGAGCGTGCAGAGCTTCTCGCGGACGATCCGGCAGTAGGGCGACGCCTCGAACGACCACAGCTCGAGCGGGAGCCCCGGCACGCGCGACACCTCCGCGCGGGTGCCGCGGCCGAAGCGGAGCCCCGAGGCGAGCGACCCGCTCAGTACGGGCAGCTGGCCGAGGAGCGCTGCGGGCGGCGCGCCGTCGCCGTAGTGCGCGAAGAGGTGGCGCACGATCGCGTCCGACTCGTACATCTCCTCGCCCGTGTTCGGATCGACGAGGTACGGGAACTGCGCCTTCCCGCCGCGCGCGATCACCTCGGGACGGAAGCGCTTCCCGCCCTTGGGGCAGGGCTTCACGTCCGCCTCGAGGTCGAGCACGGTGAGCGCCTCGCGAACCTTGCGGCAGAACGGGCAGCTCTCGAACTCGTAGAGCACGAGCGGCTCGGCCGGGCGCGGCCCGAGCCGGCCCGTCCGGAGACCCTGTGCGCCGCGCGCGAGGGTCGCAGCGACCGAGCTCAGCACGTCGAGGCTGCGTTGCATGAATCCTCCTCCTCGCGGTCTGCCGCGGGCAATGGCTCGCTCCGCTCCCAGCCCGCCTCCGTGCGACGGAGCCGCGCGGTCGGCCAGTCGTGGAGATCGAGCTCGAGGCTCAGCATCTCGAGCTTGCCTTCGAGATCGGCCACGCGCAGCCGCACCGCGTCCGCGTCCGCGAGGCCGGCGACCGCGGCCTCGAACGCGGCGAGGTCGGGCGTCGGCCGCCCGCCGGCAGCGAGGATGCGGAGGGTCGGGTGGAGCCCGTGGCGCTCGGCGGGCGTGCCGCGGAACGTGCCGGCCACGTAGACGCCTTCGCGCGGCACGCCCCACTGGCTCGCGAGCTCGACCGGCGGCGGTTGGAGCAGCGCTCCGCCCCAGACGAGCGCCTCGCGCGCGCCCTCCCCGTCGCTCGGCACGGTCGCCACGCGGAGCTCCCGCACCTCGCTCCCGCGCGCGACCGTGAGCGCAACCGCCTCGGCCTGCGCCGCGCGCTCGACCTCGCGGAAGCGCGTCACGACCTCCCCGTTCACGCGCACGAGCACGTCGCCGACGCGGAGCGCCTCTGCCGCCGGGCTCGCCGGGAGGACGCGCCGCACGCCGAGCGCGCGCCTCTCTGCCGGCTCGCGCGCCTCGAGCTCCGCCGCGAGCGCCGGGGGGAGGCCGCGCTCGCGCGCCTCGGCGAGCGGGAGCGGCGCGAGCTCGACGCCGAGCGTCCGCCACGCCGGCGCCCGCTCGTCCCCCTCGCCGAGCCAGTCGCGGATCGCATGCGCGGGGATGCCCGCGAAGAACGAGGTCGGGCCCTGCTCGCCCTCCGTCGAGAAGGAGGCCCAGAGCGCATGGACGCGGCCCTTCCCGTCCGCGAGCACGCCGCCCACGCCCGGCAGGATCTCGGTCAGGCCGACCAGGTCGAGGTTCGTCTCGCGGAAGCGCGGCACGCGCGGCAGCGGGATCAGCGGCGCGTCGATCCGCTCGACCGTGGATTCGCGCGCGAGGAGCTGGTGGCGCGCGGTGACGCTCACGAGCCAGATCTCGTCGCCGGGCGCGAGCGCGTCCGCACGGAGCTCGGCCGCCTCGACCTTTGTGTCGCCGAGGCCGGCCGGGTCGTAGGCGACCAGCGCGAGGTTGTGCTCGGGGTGGAGCGCGACCACGCGCCCCTCGAGCGCGAGCGAGCCGCCGAAGACGATCTCGACGTCGCCGAGCGTGACGGGCACGGTGTCGCGATCCACGAGGACGAGCCCGCGGGCGGCGTCCACCACCAGCCCTGCACCGCTGAAGGCCGCGCCGTGCACGCCGTCGATGCCGAAGGGCACGTCGAAGCGGACGAGCACGAGGGAGCGCGCCAGGCGCGCGCTCGGCCCGGGCCCGCCCTCCGGCAGGCGCACCGTGGCGGGCGGCGCCGGCGCCGGCGCCGGCGGGGCCGCGAGGTCGCGGCACACGAAGCGGCCCTGCGCGTCGTCGCGATCGCAGCGGCGCGTCGGGAACCAGCGCCGGTCGATGCGGAGCAGCGCATCCTGCGGCAGCTCGGGCCGGGCCAGGTCGAACCAGCGCACGCGGGCGCGCGCGCCGTGCGGCAGGCGCGCGAGGGCGCGCTCGAAGGCATCGAGGTCGGGCGTCGGGGCGTCGTCGAGCGCGCGGATCACGGCGCGTGCCGGGACCCCGGCCTGCGCGAACGCGTAGCCGCGCCCGGCGAGGAAGACGCCGCCGAGCCGGACGCCGTAGCTCCGCGCGAGCTGGAAGGAGAGCCCGTGGAGGACGGCGCCCGAGAGCTCGACGTACGCGGCCGGCGTCACGGCCTCGAGGTCCTGCACAGGCAGCTCGACGACGAGCGGCCTCCCATCCCGCTCGACGCTCGCGCGCACGCTCCGGCCGACGTTCGCGTCGAGCACGGCCTCGAGGCGCGCGAAGTCGAGGGGTCCGGCCGCCGCCTCCCCACCCGGCTCGAGGGCGAGGAGCGCGTCGCCGGGCTCGAGGCGGCCGTCGGCGGGCCCGCCGGGTACGACCTCCTGCACCACGAGGAGCCCGTGCGCCTCGGGATGCGCCGCGCGGAGGCGCGCCTCCGTCTCGCGCGAGAGGCCGAGCCGCGCGAGCTCGTCGTAGGCCTCGAGCACGAACACGGCCTGGAGCGTGCCGCGCGCGACCGGCTGGCCCGCCCGGATCCGCTCGAGCGCGTACCGCACGCGCTCGAGCGGCAGGAAGAAGCTCGACGCCGCCCGGAGGTTCCCCCCGGCGACGAGCGCGACCACGCGCCCCGCGCGGTCCACGACCGGCGAGCCCGAGCTCCCGCCCGAGATGCCGGACGCCGCCTGGAGGTAGAACGTGTTGAAGTCGGCGTACTGCCCCTGGCCGTAGCTCGGCGCCTCGCGGTCGAGCCGCGCGAGCGTGCCGGCGAGGATCGAGAGCTTCTCGCCCGCGTCGTTCCCGATCACGCGGATCTCCGCGCCGACGCGGGCCGCCTCGGGCACGAGCGCAAGCTCCACCGGGCGCATGAAGCGCACCGCCGCGGGGTCGTAGCGGAAGAAGCCGTAGTCGTGGACCGGGTCGCGATAGACGGGCCAGACGCGAACGCGCTCGTGGTTCAGGAAGACGGCCTCGGCGCTCACCGGCCCCGGCCGCACCACGTGGCGGTTCGTGAGGATGAGGCCGCGCTCGGCGTCGACCACGAAGCCCGTCGCGAGGCCGACGCCGGGCGCCTCGGTGTCGAAGGCGCGCGTGCCGGTCACGCGGAGCGCGACCACGCCCCGCGAGACGCGCGCGATCGTCTCCTCCCAGGCGTCGCGCGCCTCGGCGGCGGGAGCGAGGACCAGCAGCGCGGCGAGGGCGAGCGCCGTCCGGAAGCCCCGGCTCATGCGCCTCCGCGGGGAGCCTCCGGCGCGAGGCCGGCGCGCTCCAGGAAGCGCCGCACGTACTTGCC